>Ga0233450_10000220_pt1 | contig 67458 bp, 68 predicted proteins | sample 011ome_30_FD_189956 | JGI IMG/M metagenome (GOLD analysis project Ga0233450, IMG submission 189956) | Coastal salt marsh microbial communities from the Groves Creek Marsh, Skidaway Island, Georgia - 011501CT (spades assembly) | ecosystem: Environmental > Aquatic > Marine > Intertidal zone >... | reverse complement strand
TGCAGGCGCATTGGTGCAGGCACCATTGCGTGATGATATGATCGCGGCGTCTTGGCCTATTTGCTGAATGAAATTGGATTGGAGATGGAATGTCGCGCACGATGGCAAATGTCCTTATGTGCTGCGCGGCCCTGTTTTGGGGCGCGACGTTTATTGCGCAAAAGACTGGAATGGAAACCATCGGGCCGATGGGCTTTACCTTTGGCCGCTATGTCATTGGCACGCTGGTGCTGGTGCCGTTGGCTATTTGGGAGGCGCGCAAGGTCAGCCTCATGTCGGCTATGGTTAAGGATCGCAGGCTGTGTTGGGGCGCCTTTGGGCTGGGTCTTTTTATGTTTGGCGGGATCGGGCTTCAGCAAACCGCACTTAGTTACACGAATGTTGCCAATGCGGCGTTTCTAACAGCGCTTTATGTGCCGCTAGTGCCATTGATTGCAGCAGTTTTTTTGCGCCGTTATGTGGCGATGAATATCTGGCCTGCTGTCGTTATCTCGTTGGTTGGTAGTTTCCTTCTATCTGGCACGTCTAGTCTATCAGCGCAATTTGGTGATTTGCTGATCGTCGGTGGTGCGTTCTTTTGGGCCGGACATATCTTGTTGATCCAGTCAGTAATGACAAAAATAAATGCCCCGTTTCAGCTGTCAGTACTGCAATCGATTGTGACCGCGCTCATCGCCGGATTGGTGATGTTGCCGCTTGAGGCGCCAGCACCGGGTGATTTTTTGCCGATGTTACCCCAGCTCGCCTTTGCTGGCATTGTCGCGGTGGGGCTTGGCTTTACCATCCAACTTGTGGCGCAGCGTCACACCACCGCCCCCGCGGCAGCCCTTATCCTGTCACTTGAGTCTGTATTTGCTGCTTTTTTTGGCTGGTGGTTACTTGGCGAGACGCTTGTTCTGCTGGCGGTTTTTGGTTGTATCCTGATTTTTCTGGCTGTTGTCCTTGCAGAAGTGGTATCAGAACGCCAGATCAAGACGATTTTCAGAAACTTTCGCAAGCCTAGATGACGACCTTGGGTTCGGCGTGCTAGAAGCTATCAGCGGTATTCGGTAAACTCTGCGGTTTTGATCGGATTTTCGGTAATCCAAGGGTTGCGATACTGGCGTTTATTTTTTCCTATGGTGAGGCCTTAATGACAAAACCTGCTATTTCCAGCGATCAATCTGTGGCAAGCGCGGCATTGCGGGGGGCAATGGGTCAATATTTAACCGGGGTTACAATTGTCACCGTGACCGGGCCTGACAATGTTCCATATGGTCTGACGGTAAATTCGTTCAATTCGGTTTCATTGACGCCGCCGCTGATCCTGTGGTCACTTGATAACCGGAATGAGAGATTGGCGTTGTTCAAGCGCGCTGGCGGTTTTGCGGTAAATATCCTGTCGGCAGATCAGTTGGATCTATGCAAGGTTTTTTCAGGTGCTGAAAACAACCGATTTGCCAATTGTGATTGGGATTTTGGCCCCTATGGACAACCGCTTTTGGCGCAATCTCTGGCAAGTCTGGAATGCCGGCCTTGGGCGGAGTATGATGGTGGTGATCACACTATTTTTGTGGGTGAAGTCATGTCAATCAAACAGTCTGATGGCAAGCCAGCGGCCTTTTATAAGGGCAAGCTTGGCCAGTATGACGGTGGTTAACCCGACGCAACAGAAAAGGCCGGTTGAGCCCAAAGCACGTTAAAGATGGAACGCGAACCTCCCATTTTGGCCGATCTGGTCTTTCTTGGTGGCGGCCATGCACAAATCGCCGCAATCAAAAGCTTTGCGATGAATCCGGTTCCGGGTTTGCGGCTAACGATTGTGACTGCAACGACACGCACGCCCTATTCCGGTATGCTTCCGGCCTATGTTGAAGGTGTGTGGGACGATGATGATTTGCACATTGACCTAGCCCATCTGGCCCAGTTTGCCGGGGCCAGGCTGATTGTGGCGCCCTGCAGCGGCATTGATGCTGATGGTCGCACGCTGTTCTTTGACGATCGGCCACCGCTGCATTTTGATTTGTTATCAATTAATATTGGTGGACAGCCTGATTTAGACGCAATTAAGGGAGCCGTTGATCATCTGATACCGGTAAAACCGATTGCCAAATTCCAGCAGGCTTTTGATGGTTTGCGCGCTGATGGCTTGCCAAAACGGATTGCGGTAATTGGCGGCGGCGCGGCTGGGTGCGAATTGGCCTTGGCGCTCAGGAAACGCTGGCAAAGCCATGGGGTTGTGCCGCAAATGACGCTTTATAGCCGCTCGCTTAAATTGCTGTCACAAATGTCGCCTCGTGCTGGCCAGCTTATGCTTGCGGCGTTGCATAAAGCTGATATTCGGCTTCGGCTGGGATGTGAGGTAGATACCGTCGAGGCTGGACGTTTGCACTTTGGTGATAAGTTTGAGGAATTTGACGCCGGGTTTCTGGTATCGGCAGTGCGCCCGCCGCGCTGGTTGAGTTCGACCAGTCTTACGCGTGATAAAAATGGCTTCCTTGCGGTTCGGCAAACGCTGCAATCAACAAGCCACCCCTATATTTTTGCAGCTGGTGACATTGCGACGATTGAGGCTGATCCGCGGCCAAAGGCAGGTGTTTTTGCGGTACGGGCCGGGCCGGTTCTGGCCAAGAATTTGCGCAAATATCTGCACGGGAGCAGGTTGAAAAAATGGGCTGCGCAAAAACGCTACCTTGCCATCATTGGCTGTGCTGATGGCGGCGCAATTGCATCTTGGGGGCAATTCGGCGTTAAGGCGGACTGGTTTTTGGCCTTGAAATACTGGATCGACCGGCGGTTTATGGCGAAATATCAGAATCTATCAATGCCCGCCTTGCCTGCGCCGGCGCCATTTGCAGGACTTGATGGCGGTCAAAATATCCAGCAAGACGCCAAGGATGATGCCGGATCGGGCTCGCGTGCCAATGATCCAGCCTATGCGGCCATGCGGTGTCTTGGCTGTGCAGCCAAGGCTAGTCACGCAGTTTTGGCGACCGCGCTGGAAGATGCTGTAAATTTAGCGATATCACAGGGTGCCGAGCGTGCATTGATGCCAGATCAGGGGATTGAGAGCGATGCCGCGATGATGGATGCGCCGCCGGCCGGCAGCAAGCTGGTGCAATCGGTTGATGTCTTGTCGGAAATTGTCTCTGATCCGTTTTTGCTTGGCCGGATCGCCGCTGTTCATGCGTTGAGTGATCTTTATGCGGCATTGGCAACGCCAACCTCGGCGCTGGCAATTATTAACCTTCCCGAAGCCAGTTTGACGATCCAGACCAATCAATTGACGCAAATTCTTGCTGGCGGGTTATGCGCGCTAAGCGAAGATGGGGTCCGGCTAAATGGCGGTCATACCAGTGAAGGCGGTGCGCTATCGGTCGGGTTTTCCGTCACCGGATATTGTCAGGCCGAGATAGCGGCGCAAGCCACGAAAGCCGCTCAAGCCGCTCACGGCGATGACAGTCTGGATGATCTTGTTCTGGTGCTAACAAAACCGATTGGTACCGGAGTGATTATGGCGGGGCAGATGCAGCTCGTTGCCAAAGCTGAATGGGTCGATGCCGCAATCGTCCAGATGGCGAAATCAAACATGATTGCTGCGCAGAAATTCGCTGAAAAAGGGGCTATTGGCGCGACCGATATCACTGGTTTCGGGTTGGCGCGTCACGCCCAGAACCTAAGCCTTCGCGTGGGGGCTAGGGGGTGCATGATTGACCTTGCCGCCCTGCCCGTGCTTGATGGTGCGCTAACGCTGATATCGTCTGGTATTAGGTCAAGCCTGCATGATCAAAACCGCGCGGCGGTGGTTTTGAATTCCCGTCAGATTGATCATGCGGCTGCCAGATATTTTGCCGCGCATATTGAAACCCTGTTTGATCCGCAAACCAGTGGTGGCTTGCTTGGTGTTTTCCGGTTAGACGCCGCAACAAGGCTGATTGATGAATTGCGGGGTGATGGTATTGCCGCTGCGGTTATTGGCAGGCTTGAATGCAGCCATGATGGCATCATGTTAACCGGTAAATTGCCCCAAACGAGCGATCATTGAGAGGCTTTGCCAAAATGATGCGATATACCCAGATAATCTCTTTTTGCTGTGAGGCCGAATAAATGTCGACACCCATTAATCGCATTTCGGCCGATCTGGATGTGATCAAAAAAGCCAGTTTTGACAGCATTATTGACGTGCGTTCACCAGCTGAATTTGCTGATGATCATATGCCGGGCGCGATTAATCTGCCGGTGCTTGATGATGATGAGCGCGCGCAAATTGGCACCCTCTACAAACAAGTAAACCCGTTTGAGGCCAAACGCGCCGGGGCGGCACTTGTGGCGAAAAACATTGCCGCACATCTGCAAAGCCAGCTTGCCACGAAAGACCGTGATTGGCGGCCGCTGATCTATTGCTGGCGGGGTGGTCAGCGAAGCGGTGCGATGGCGCGCATCTTCAGCGATATTGGCTGGCACAGCACAGTCATTGAGGGGGGCTACAAAGCCTATCGCAAGACCGTTTTGGATCAGCTGGATGACGTGCCAGCGCGGTTTCGGCTGATTGTGTTATCGGGCGCAACCGGTACCGCCAAAACCCATATTTTACGGGCAGCTGCAACTATGGGTATGCAGGTCTTGGATCTTGAGGCACTTGCCAATCATCGCGGCTCGTTACTTGGCAGCGAACCGGGGTCGCCGCAGCCTGCCCAGCGGCTGTTTGAATCACATTTGCTGTCGGTCATGTTGAAATTTGATCCGGCACGGCCAGTTTTTATCGAGGCTGAAAGCAACAAGATTGGCCAGATACACGTTCCAGCTGCCCTATGGGCGTCTATGCGGCAAGCAAGCCGTGTCAGCCTTGTTGCCCCCATTGACGCGCGTATCGCCTTTCTGCAGCGCGATTATCATCACATTATTGAACAGCATGAAAACGTGATGGAACTGCTTATGGGGCTTCGCCATCGCTATAGCGCGGCAACCCTTGCCGAATGGCAGGACATGATTAAGACCGGTGACTGGAGCCGCTTTGTTCGCAGCTTGCTCGAAACGCATTATGACCCGTCCTATGCGCGCTCAACTGCATCGAGGCCGCTGACCGATATTCTAGCGCTCACAGCAACCGCGCTTGATGATGACGATATCCACCGGCTTGCCGGCAAGCTCGCTGAACTCGACTCTCGCTAGCGCGGACAAAAAGCCATTTTTAGCAGGTAGATTTCGGTTTTGACCGGCTCTGGGTAATTTTGCTCGAAAACAGGCTTGCATATCAATTTTTGTTCTGTATAACGCTTGGCAAGGCACTATTCCCCGGTAGCTCAGCGGTAGAGCAAGCGACTGTTAATCGCTTGGCCGGCGGTTCGAATCCGTCCCGGGGAGCCATTTCTTTCTTCCGTAAAATCAGTGGTTTAACTACGTTTTCGTCACTGGATGAAAGCTATCTAATCGCTTGCCCCTCTGGGCCGATTTCGTCACGCGATTATGCGTGAAGTCCATCGCTTGATTTGGGTCAACCATAACCTTAGCCCTCGCACAACCCTCTGTTATCGCTTGATACCGCTGTGACAGGGCGTGATCATTGGTTTGCTGGTGTTTGACGTTTGTCTAACTAGGGCAAGCGATTGATCTTTGACGATCAAAAAAGGGCAAGCGATAAAAAAACGCTTTTTAGCCATTGCCTAAAAAAATAAATGCGGACATCACAACTGTTAACTTCGAGGGCTAGCACGGTTGCACCCACTGCAGTCCCCTCTGCCAATTAAAAGGGGTTGTCTTGCGCGGAAACCAGAACGATGTTGGCGCAAAAGCAAGCTCAGATGAACGCTCTTACGAAACAGCAAAATAACGCTGCTACCGGTGATGCGGCGTCAGTCTTTTTGTTTGCACTTCCGCTTGGGTCTGTATTCGGAGCGGATGTGGAGGGTGAGCTTGCCACAGTTAATTCTGGGCGTTGCATTGCGCCACCCAAGTGATTTTTTTTATGTCTCGGTGTGTCTTGGTGCGTTTCGGTGTGTTTGCTGCCTATTTGTGGCGCGCTTCTAAAACCGTTACCGCATCGGCTAATGATAGGCCGGCATCTTCTAGCAACACCATCATATGGAACAGCAAATCAGCCGCCTCATTCGCCATTTCTTTGCTTTCATCCTTCATTCGTGCCAATGCCAGTTCCACCCCCTCTTCGCCGACCTTCTGGGCGATGCGGGCCTTGCCCTCGGTAAATAGGCTGGTGGTATAGCTGCCGTGAGGCATGGTCTTATGACGTTCGGCAATCAGCGCTGCTAATTTATCCAGAAAAACTATATTGCTGGGCGTGGAATCATTGAAGCAGGTTCTTGTGCCGGTATGGCAAGCTGGGCCTTGCGGGCGCGCCTGAATGAGGATTGTATCGGCATCGCAGTCAATTTCACCACTGATGAAATCAAGCCAGTTGCCCGAGGTCTCGCCCTTTGTCCATAGCCGATTCTTTGAGCGGCTGAAAAAAGTTACCTTACCGCTGCTCAGCGTTTGCTCAAGCGCATTACGATTCATATAGCCAAGCATAAGCACCTGACCGCTCGATGAGTTCTGGATGATGGCTGGTACCAGCCCGTCGCCCTTATCCCAGTCAATTTGATCAAGATTTATATCTGGCATGACTAAACTCGCACTTCGATTGCTGCTGATTTCAGATAGGCTTTTAAGTCCGGAATGGGAATTTTACCGCTATGGAATACCGATGCTGCCAATGCGCCATCAATATCGGTTTGCCGGAATAAATCGGCAAAATGAGCATAGTCTCCGGCCCCGCCCGAGGCGATAACCGGCACAGTTACCGCAGCACGCACCGCCGCAAGCTGTTCAATGTCGTAACCCTGACGAACGCCGTCATTATTCATGCAGTTCAACACGATCTCACCAGCACCAAGGCGGGTAAGTTCGCGTGCCCATGACACTGTATCCCGTTTTGACTTAATGGTTTTAGTTTCATCCCCAGTGTATTGATAAACATGTAATTTATCGCCTTCGCGCCTGCTATCAATACCAGCAACAACGCATTGTGTACCAAAACTGGCAGCCAGTTCGGAGATAAATTCAGGCCGTTCCAAAGCAGGTGAATTTACCGAAATTTTGTCGGCGCCATCATTCAGGATCGCTTTGGCATCGGCAATCGTGCGAATACCGCCGGCCACACAAAAAGGAATGTTAATCCGGCGGGCAATCTGATTAACCCAGCCCTTGTCGACAACGCGCCCATCACTGCTGGCGGTAATGTCATAGAACACCAATTCGTCAACGCCCTCGTCGGCATAACGCTGGCTAAGGTCTAAAATATCGCCCATATCAACATGGTTACGAAATTGCACGCCTTTCACAACGCGGCCGTCTTTAACATCAAGACAGGCGATAATCCGTTTGGTTAACATGCGACCGCCTCCAATGCTTGGGCAACGGTAAAGCGCCCCTCATAGAGCGCCTTACCAATAATCACCCCATCGGCGGTCAATCCATCAAGGTCGGCTAGCGCGCTGACCCCGCCAGATGCTTGCAATTGCACTTGCGGATATTTTTGTTTTACTTCTTGATAAAGGTCGCGATTACAACCGGTTAATGTGCCGTCACGATCAATATCGGTGCAAAGTGCATGACGAAGTCCGTCGTCTTGATAGGTTTCGATAAAATCAAATAAAGACAGGCTGCTGGCCTCTTGCCAGCCAGAAACCGCAATATAAAACCCGTCATTTTGCCAAATCACATCGGCAGCTAGGCAAATTTTCTCAGCTCCGAAAGCGGCAAAAATACCTTTGGTGGTGGCAGGGTCACGAACTGCGAGGCTGCCGATTACGATCCGGCTTGCGCCAGCGTCAACCAGTGCAGCAACATCGTCGAATGACCGAATGCCGCCACCTGTCTGTACCTTTAGGCCGGTGCTGCTGATAATCTTTGCAATCAGATCAATCTGCCGGTTATCAGGGTTTTTTGCACCATCAAGATCCACCAGATGTAACCAGTCAGCACCCGCATCAGCATAGGATTGCGCAACCGCCACAGGGTCATCGCCATAGGTTGTTAATTGATCAAAATCGCCCTTATGCAAACGCACAACTGCACCGCCAATCAGGTCAATTGCGGGGTAAATGATCATGATGGCATCTCCAGAAAATTGCGTAAAATCTGCGCGCCAACCGGCCCTGAACGTTCGGGGTGAAATTGGCATCCCATAAAGTTATTTTTGGCGACAATCGCGGTAAAATCATCGCCATACGACGATGCCGCAACGGTATCGGACGTCACTGGCGCAAAATAACTATGCACAAAATAGACATGTGCGCCGTCGTCAATGCCGGCCAATAGGGGGTGATCTTGCTGACGGGCAAGCCGATTCCATCCCATATGTGGCACCGACCGGCCGGGCGCTGGTGTGAAGCCTGAACAATTTGCCGCAAAAAGCCCCAAAAGCGGCGTGTCACCCTCGGCTGAACGCGCAAATAACAGCTGCATTCCAAGGCAAATTCCCAAAACTGGCTGGGTCAATTCGCGGATACAGTCAATAAGCCCGGTTTGCGCAAGACGCTGCATCGCCACCGGCGCTGCCCCAACGCCTGGCAGTAAAACCTTATCGGCGGATCGGATGGTGGCGGCATCGTCGGTTAATATAGAGGCCGCCCCAAGACGTTCCAGCGCAAATTGAACCGAGGCGATATTTGCCCCGCCGCTATCGATAATCGCGATCATAATGTTCCCTTTGTGCTGGGCATCTCGTTACCCTCGATACGGATAGCCTGACGCAACGCGCGGCCAAACCCCTTAAAACAGGCCTCAACCATGTGATGCGTGTTCTCGCCAGTTACCTCGATATGCAAATTGGCCTGCATATGTTCAGCCAGCGAATAAAACACATGAGGCACCATATCGCAGGGCAAATCGCCAACATTGCTTTCGGGAAAATCAGCCTTGAAATCCAGATAGAAGCGACCGCCGAAATCAAGCGCAACCTTTACCAGTGACTCATCCATGGGCAAGAAAAACCCATAACGGCCAATCCCACGCTTGTCGCCTAGCGCACCGCGGATAGCCTGTCCAAGCGCAATCGCGCAATCTTCAACCGAATGATGCGGATCAATATGCAAATCACCATCACATTCCAGCTCAAGCGAAAACCCGCCATGTTTGGCAATCTGATCCAGCATATGATCATAGAAACCAACGCCAGTATTAATCTTAACCGGGCCAGCCTGATCTAAATTGACGGTAACTGAAATTGCGGTTTCGCTGGTTTTTCGGGTGACGCTAAACCGGCGTTGTTCTGGCAAGGCCTCTGTAGCCTCGCCCGACATTACCGCCAGCAGTCGCTGCATCTCAGTTTCACTGCCAACCGAGATACGAACCGCGTTCTCCAGTCCGGGCTGGTGCGACTGATCGCGCAGGATAATGCCTGCATTGCGCGCCCTTTCGCAAAAATCAGCGGCATTGCGAACAATCAGTAACAGATAATTTGCATCTGACGGCAGAACCGATAAAACATCGCCACATTGCGCCATCTGCCGCGCATAGACATCACGGCGCGCAATAATATCAGCCCGCTTTTCAGCCAATTTCATGGTGTTTTTGGGCTTAAGAATGGTCAATGCCGCCTGCGTTACTGGCACCGCCAACGGATATGGCGCCAACACTTTTTGCAACAAGCCAGTGATATCAGCCCGCGCCACCACCGCACCGCACCGCAAACCCGCTGCCGCATGTGATTTGGATAAGGTTCGCAACACCACCAGATTGGCAAATTGATCCAGCTTGGCAATCATGCTTGGCTGATCACTAAATTCGATATAGGTCTCGTCGACGACAATCAATGCCCTATCGGCATAGTCTTCGCAAAGGCTATGGATTGCCGCCGCATCCATCAAGTTGGCAGTCGGATTATTTGGCGAACATACAAAAATCATTTTAGTATTCGCATCGACGGCCTTGGCAATTGCTTTCAGATCAAGGCCAAAATCGCTGTCCAACATGGCTGATTTTACGGCCACACCCTGCAACATCGCCGATTGAGCATACATCGCAAAGGTTGGCGGGCAGATCACGATATTATCAACCCCCGGAACACAAAAGGCCCGCATCAGGCAATCAATACCCTCATCCGCGCCGCGGGTAATCGTCAGATTGCGCGATGAAACGTCAAGCCACCGGCAGAATCCATCGACTAGTGCTTGGGGCTGCTGCGCCGGATAACGTGACAGGCCGCTGGCACCAACAAAAGGCTCATAGGCGCATTCATTGGCGTCCAGAAAGATGGTCTGGCTGCCTGGTAATTGCAGTGACCGCGCTGAAACATAACCAGCCATAGCCAGAATTTCCGGGCGCGCACGTTGACAGATTGCTGTCATTTCAGAGAGTGAATTGCTTGTCATGGTGTTAATCCAGCATTTTTTCGATGGGAACAACAAGAATGGAATTAGCGCCATTGGCTTTCAGATCTTCCATCGTGTCCCAGAACACCCCCTCCTCGCAGACAGCGTGAACTGCAACCATATCATCGCGGCCCTGCAGCGGCATGACTGTTGGAGATTGCGAGCCGGGCAGCACTGCCTTGATCGCGTCAAGCGAGTCAATTGGGCTGTTCAGCATGATATAGCGGCTGTTTTCCGCGCGCAGCACCGCCTTAATGCGCGATGTGACTTTTTCGGCCAATGCGGCAATGTCGGGATCATCAATCTGATTGCTCACAAGCACCGCCTGTGATTCGAGGATGATGTCCTTTTCTACAAGGCCGTTCGACGCCAAGGTACTGCCAGTTGACACAAGGTCACAAATCACATCGGCAAGATGTGTTCTTGGTGCCACCTCAACAGCGCCTTGCATCGTTACAATGTCTGCGTCAATTTTGTGATCTGCAAGATATTGTGCCAATAACCCCTTATATGATGTCGCGATAACCTTGCCTTTAAGTGAGCTGATTGACTGGTAATCAAAATCATGTGGCACAGCAATCGACAGGCGACATTTGCCATAGCCAAGCGGCAATAGCTGGCGAAGTCCGGCAAATTTACCATTGCCAAGCGCCTGCTTTTCCAACAGGCCGTTCTGCCCTAAAATGCCGAGTTGGCAAACATCGGTTGCCAGAAACGCCGGAATATCGTCATCACGAACGAGAAAAATATCTAACGGGAAATTCTGCGCACGACATAAAAGCTGATCACGGCTTTTGGCCAGCGAAATACCGCATTTTTCCAGAAGCTGTATCGACATATCGGCAAGTCTGCCCGATTTCTGGATGGCTATTTTCAGCCGTTTTTCGTCACTCATAACTTACCCTGTCTTTGCATGATTGTTTTATAGCCATCAAAACCGTTGTTTAAAAACCGGGCCACACGAACGATTGTTGCAGTGCTCACGTTGGTTTCCTCGGCAATTTTGCGGTACGGCACCTTTTTCACCAGCATTTGTGCAACGCGCCATCGATCGATCAACCCCTCTAATTCAGTTGGCGTGCACAGGTCGTAAAAGAAATTGCGCGCCTCATCGGCGTTTTTTAACGCCAGAATGGCGTCAAAAAGATCATCTTCATGCGTCGTGTCTATCTGGTCGCGTTTCACCAGCGCCTCATCCTGAAATGATTAATGCTTTAATGTGATAGCGGTTTAATACGCTAAAACAAACCTGTCAAGCGGCAACAGCCCAATGATTTACAAAAATGAATGATTTATGGAAGTGTGGGAAACCGGTTCCGGTCGCGCGCCTCGTCAGCGTATATGACCTAATCAAAGACCAGTCAAACTAGAGATCGCGCGCCCGTTTTATTGACAGCAACCTGCCTTCATCCGAAATAATGTCGCAAATTTTGGGCGCGACAAACCCAATATCTGCAGTACAGCAGGTTGGAAAATAGCCAAGGTTTTGCTCGGCATGGCCGTCACCAACCATATGATTTAGCAGTACGACAAGGCTGGGATTATGCCCAATCACAGCTACATCTGACAAATCACCAGCATGATCAATGATTGCGTGCAGCAATGTGCTTGCCGACGCTTCATAGAGCGCATCTACATATTTGGCCTCAATATTATCAGGCCAGTGCAGTTTTATGTGCTCATAGGTTTCGCGGGTGCGCACGGCCGGAGACACTAATACCAATTGTGGCAGCATTTTATGGGCGGCAATAAAGCCACCAACAGCTGCGGCGTTTTGCTGGCCGCGGGTAATCAACGACCTGTCAATATCTTGCTTGCCGGCCATCGGTGTTTCGGCTTTGCCATGCCTGATGAGTGTGATGCGCGCCATGATGGGTTATATGCCCCTTTTTACCTATCTTTTGTTACGCCGAGCCCCCGCTTGTGTGAGCCATTTGCTATCACTTAACGTTTTTACGATCGCTGGACGTTTTTACGATCGCTGGCTTTGCCTGATGGTGCCACGAACAACAGAGCCTGCCAAGAATGGAATTACCCCGAATATGGCGCGATCCATCACAGGAAATGCAGTTTTAGATTTACAAATGATATCGGGCTTTTACATTATCGACTATTCCGCCCGCTATCTCGTGCATTTTTGCTTGTCGCTTGGTAGGCTGGTATCGCACTAAAAATCCACAAAGGTGAATTCATGTCGCAAAGCAATGTTCCCGGATTTGTTGCTGCAATTGGCAACACGCCGTTGATCCGTCTAAAGGCTGTTTCGGAAATGACCGGATGTGAGATTTATGGAAAAGCCGAGTTCATGAATCCAGGGGGATCGGTTAAGGACAGAGCGGCCAAGGCGATCATTGAGGATGCTGAGGCGCGCGGCCTTATCGGGCCTGGTGGGCTGATCGTTGAGGGCACGGCTGGCAATACCGGTATTGGGTTGACCATGGTTGGCAATGCCAAAGGCTATAAGTCGGTAATCGTTATGCCGGAAACCCAAAGTCAGGAAAAAAAGGATGTTTTGCGTGTATGCGGGGCAGATTTGCGCCTTGTGCCAGCAGCGCCCTATAAGGATCCGAACAATTATGTGCGTTATTCCGAAGCGCTGGCAAAAGAGCTGTCGGCAACGCATAATGGCGGGGTGATTTGGGCCAATCAATTTGATAATACAGCGAATTTGCAGGGGCATTACCAGACCACTGGCCCCGAGATATGGAATCAGACTGACGGGCTGGTAGATGGCTTTATCTGCGCTGTTGGATCTGGTGGCACACTTGCCGGGGTTGGTAAATTTCTGAAAGAAAAGAACAAGGACATTAAAATAGGGCTTGCGGATCCCGAGGGCTCGGCACTGTTTAATTATTATCGTCATGGTGAATTGAAATCAGACGGAAATTCGATTTCTGAGGGCATTGGTCAAGGCCGAATCACCGCCAATCTTGCCGAGGCTCCCGTGGATATGGCGTTCTGCCTGAATGACAGCGAGGCCTTACCGCTGATTTTTGACCTGATGCAGAATGAGGGGCTTTATCTTGGCGGCTCTACCGCAATTAACGTTGCGGGCGCTGTCGCTATGGCGCGCGAATTGGGCCCGGGTCACCGGATTGTTACGATCTTATGCGATTCTGGTCAGCGTTATCAGTCAAAGGTCTGGAACCCTGAATTTTTGAAATCAAAGAATTTGCCGGTGCCAAGCTGGCTGTAATGGTCCGCTTTGTCTGCCAGCAGAGCAGCGCTAAGTTTCCAAACTGATTATAAAAGAGGTTTTTATGCCATCTTCAGCGTCTTCAACACCATTGACGGTTACCGCCGGATGGCTTGTCGAAAATCTCGGTAAAACGGGGGTTAAAATCCTCGATGCAACATCGCATCTGCCAACATTGGGGCGTAATGCGAATGACGAACATCTTGCCTGCCGCATCGCTGGATCAGGCCGGTTTGACATTGATCGAATTGCTGATAAATCGTCCCCTCTTCCGCATACACTTCCCTCTGCCGATCTGTTCCAATCAGAGATGCAATTGCTTGGCCTCAACAATGATGATCATGTGATTGTCTATTGCGACTCGGTGTTTTTAAGCGCAGCGCGTGCATGGTGGATGCTGCGCCTGTTTGGGCATGACAAGGTTAGTGTTCTTGATGGTGGCCTCAAATCATGGCTTGCCATTTCTGGGCCAACGGAATCCGGCCCAGCAAATAATGTTGATAAAGGCAGTTTTAGCGTTCGGGCGCCCGTTGGGGCACAGATGATCCCGATGGAGAGCCTTCGCAATCTGGTCGAGCTTGGCGTTGCCGGGCAAATCGCAGATGCCCGCTCACCCGGCCGTTTTGCGGGCATTGACCCCGAACCTAGGGCCGGTTTGCGTGGCGGTCACATGCCCGGTGCCTCAAATGTGCCAATTGCCAGCCTCATTGATAAAGATGGTGGTTTGCGTTCAATTGACGAGATTGCTGCAGCCTTTGCCGCTGGCGGGATTGAAACCAGCCGTCCAGTGATTACTACCTGTGGTTCGGGCGTGACTGCTTGCGGCCTTGCGCTGGGGCTGGCGCTTCTTGGCAATGAAAATGTCTTTGTCTATGACGGATCATGGAGTGAATGGGGCGCGTCTGATGCGCCGGTTGAAACGGGTAGCTAATTTTTTGGTAGCTAATTTTTTGTCATCTGGGTGCGTAAATAATGCCGTTTATTTTGCCTTTGGTAGACTGATGCCAGCATTATGGGCATAAACCTTGGCAACTGCGGCATCGTCCTCACGGCCAAGCCCTTGCCCGGCAGCAGCGACAAATTGCTGCAAAGCAGCGGCGGCCAGAGGCGCAGAAAAGTTCGACCCCTTTGCCACATCCAACACAATGCCAAGGTCTTTGAGCCAGATATTTACTGCGGAATGTGGTGTGTAATCACCATCAACAACGTGCGGTGCACGATTTTCAAACATCCAGCTCGTGCCGGCGCATTTTGAAATCACCTCGACAATGCGCGCCGCGTCGACGCCCTGGCTAATGCCAAATGTCAGCGCTTCGCCCATGGCCGCGATATGCACCCCGGCCAATAGCTGGTTAACCGCTTTCATCGCCGATCCAGCACCAGCCTCATCGCCAAGCCGGTAAACAGTTTGGGTAATGGCATCAAGCGTCGGTTTTGCCGCGTCAAAGCTTGATGCGCTGCCGGACGCCATCATGGTGAGCGCGCCCTCGGCCGCCTTTACTGAGCCGCCAGATATCGGGGCGTCAAGATATAAGATTTGGAACGCGTCGCATCGTGCAGCCAGATCACGCGCCAGATCAGGTGCCACGGTTGCACAAGAGACCACCACGCTACCCGGGCGCATATGCGGCACAATGCCATTATCGCCAAACAGAATATCAACGGTTTGCGCACCGTTTAGCACCACTGAAACAACAACATCTGATTGCGCGCCCGCATCGGCGACCACCGCCTGATCGCCGCCCTTGGCAATGAATTTGGACTGACTATCCGGATTGACATCAAATCCATAGACATGATGGCCGGCAGCCAGTGCCGAGCACGCCACGCCAAACCCCATTGAGCCAAGCCCAAAAACGGAAATCACTTGTTTTGACATGGTTATTAATCCTCGTGTTTCGCGCCGCCGCCTCAATTAATGGCAATATAGCGTTGGCCGCTGCGTTCGGTCATAGATGCGCCAAATTATAGCACAAACAACAATAGCACAGGAAAACCGCTGTGCTATCGAGGTCGCTAAACGCCGCCAACGAAGTTATGCAAGCCGCAATAAGACGCAACCTAGATGCGCATTACGACGTCGGGGCGGATTTCAATGGGGATTATTTAGCGCCAACTTGCGCCCATTCTGGAACCCATGTTGGATAGCTGGAGCATGCGCCAAAGGCAAGGCAGCTGGCTAAAAGGACGATTGTTAGTGCAGATTTTTTCATAATTAACCCCTAATAAAGATAAAATTTGATTAGTGATTGGGTCACAGACTGGGGGTTAAAGTCAATAGATGAAACAGTAAAGATGCCGGTAATTCTCAAAATTGATACTATGATTATGATTGCTAAATTCCCGGTATCAGCGGGACACCGCTGCAGGCAGCAATAATCGACATTGCAGCAATCAAAGCCCCGACTTTGAGGGCTCTATCGACGGTGCGGATGACCGTGAATGGCTTTGACTGGCGTGTGTGACGCGTTTCTCGGATTGCATTCGTCGCTAAAAACAAAGTCATTCTCCCAACATTTTTTAAAAAAAATAGACATTAGAAAAGAGCTACAGCGTTGATGAAGTCACCGCAGCTTCTTTTGCCACTTTTTCAATCATCGGACGAGTGAATCACAGAATAGAGGGTTTGTGAATCTTAAAAGTGATTTTTTGCAAAAAAAGGCCCCACTGCCTGGGGGAGGAAGGCAGTGAGGCCGGTTAGTCCAAATTCGGCTGGAGGAAATGAATTTGGGTGTCGTAGAGAGGTAAGGCCCGATGGCAATTCCTGATAACCACCGGACCCCCTCCCTAGGTGTTATTGTTTAGCGGTAAATCATTATGCAAAGAAGGCTTGTTTTTGCATGAATATGATGCGTTTTTTGCAGCGCCACCCAAAATGCCGCACTGCCGAGTTTTTTAAGGACTTATATACATAAATACACAAAGTAGGTTGCTATAGGTCCTCAATCACCAGAGTGCTATAGTCCATAAACCGCAACCAAGCATCAATAGGCAGGCAAACAACATTGTTGGTTGTTTTTATCTGTAAACAAAGTGCGGTTGTCAAAATGCTACAGTCGTAACAAAGCCTACAGCTAATTTGGCGCGGGCTTTTTTTGCAAAAAAATGTGAGAACACTTAATATCGAGTGATCAAGGGTGCGATTTCTTGCCCCCCCTCACCTTTACAGCAATAATGCAGTTGATTTTTGTGGGGCTAAACCCAACATCTACGCAATGATCAGATTAATAATTTTAGCCGCTGTCGGCATCGCCATTGGATTACTTTTATCAAAGCTCTTCTCCAAGAAGAGTGATGATGTGGTTGATGGAAAGGTGCTAGACGCAGAAGCAAGACCAAGCAAGCCAAGCCTGCTGCCTGTTTTGTTATTTGGCGCGGTGATAGCTGGCATTGTGTTCTTTGTGTTGCCACGATTTGGTATCAGCGTCATGGGCTTGCTTCAAAAACTGCTCGCTTTCTTGCCATTGATCAGAGGTTTTCTGCCTTTTTAAGCAACCGCCAACAATGTCTCGCATTTTTTTGAAGCTATTTTTCGCAGGGATATTATATAGCCCCGCTGTAGCCCCAAGCAAATCTTGAGACCATAGAAATACTGTAACCATTGAAAAAGATGGCGATTCCGGGAGGACTCGAACCCCCAACCTGCTGATTAGAAGTCAGCTGCTCTATCCAGTTGAGCTACGGAACCTTTTAAAAGATGCGCTTGGTTGTGCCGGTTTTTACCAGCTTTGTCCAGACGGGATTTGCCGTAGGGTCTTCACCCCCGAGATCCCGTTTTCAGTGTGTCCAAGCACCATTTCGGGTAAAGGCGAAATTATCGGCGTAGGCCTTTGGCTTTACACGGCGTGATTTCGGTGCTTGCACCACATAGTCAATGTCGTTCGCCTCGGCATAGGTGACCGCCGATTCCATATCAGGAAAATATATCCGCACCTGACGCGCCGTATCAGATGATGATTGCCACCCCATTAAATGATCGGGTTTGGCTGGGCTTTTGCGCGTATAGGCCAGAACCCATTCACACCCGCGGCTAATTTTGGTTTTACGGCCCGATTGCATCGCCGTTTTGCTGGGTTTGTAAATTTTTGCGGTCATTTCAGCCTCGATCGTTTTAAACAGCGCCAATACCGGCAATGTGATATTTATAGGTTTAAATGCTGCGCACGAAAAGCCTAATTTTATGATGCGGCACGGCCGACAATCGCGATGACAGCGATAATCGCCTTCCGGCTCGGCCTGTTCTGTATTATAGCTGTATCTGTGTTCTTATTTTGTTTTGTTACAGGTTTTTTTTCGTGGCTTTTGGTTCAGTTCTTTTCAATAAATCCTACTCCATTCCGCAAAAAATTAGGTGGCTTGGGCTGCTGTCAAAGACCAAGCGTAGCCAGAGAATGACACAGCTGGTTGCCGCAATCATGTCAAGGTGCGACACCCAGAAACCGGTGATCATAGATGTTGGGGCGAATGTTGGTCTGTTTACCAAGGCGTTTGTGGCGGCGTCCAATAAGCCAAAACTCGTGCTGGCAATCGAACCATCGAATTACGTCTATTCGATCTTGGAAATTGTGACCTCAAATCTGTCTGCTGTGCGCTGCCGTAAACTCGCGCTCAGTCATCAGGATGCAGAGGTTCAGTTAAAAACGCCGGTGAAAAAGTCAGGGTCACTTCGGGTTGGGCTTTCGCATATCGGGGGCGGTGATAGTGCGCACGCATTTATTGAGACGGTAACGGCACGACGGCTGGATGATGTGCTCAGTGATGAGGCCATCACGAATGTTGACATCGTTAAAATTGATGTAGAGGGCGCGGAACAATTTGTGCTGGATGGTGCGCCCAACCTATTACATCAAATGCGGCCAATTTGGTTTATTGAGCTGGTACAGGGGCGCGCCGACAATTTTGCCGGCTCAGCTGCTGATATCTTTGCGCAATTTATTGGCGCTGGTTATGATGCTTATGTGTTGACTGACAGTTATGGCTGGGATCAGGTTTCAGCTATTGGCGAGGCTACGGATTATTTGTTTGTACCGTCCAAAGCCTAGCTCCAACCCCAATCCTGTCCAGCGCTCCTGCGGTTTGGTGATGTCAAACAGAGCTTATGGAGTTGCAGTGATGATCTTGATGCCGCAAACTTTCAATATCTAATCAGGCGTCTAACTGGGTGGCACAAGTGATGAATGGCAAGAAACCCATTTGGGAAAGATTAGGCACCAGCCTGAAAATGGGACTGCAGTTTTGTCCAGAGGCCGAATGGTTGCCGCATGATGATATTTTCGGCAATAGCCATAGCAGAGTCCAGCAGATAGCCCTTAAAAATAAGTTATTTGATGAAGTTTTAGGTGATGTGTTTGCGGCCATTGATCTTGGTGATGATGCGTCGCAGGAATGCTGGGAATTGATAACTGCATATGCACAAGATTATTTGGATATATCGCTGCCGGCCCGCGGTGATCTTCACCCTTTAGAAGCTGCCGCGCGTTCAATTCCAGAAGATCTGGCGATTATAAGTCCGGTGATGACTGCTGGTGCAACAGAACCTGATTGGGTTCTAAGTGCGGGCGCCATCGCCTTTCCGGCGCATTGGGTTTTAACCGACAAAATCGCAAAGCCAATGTCGGCTGTCCATGCGCCGGTTCCAGATTATGACAAGAGATTAGAGACGCCGGTTAATAGGTTTTTTAATAACATGAAATCAGGCCCAATCAGCTGTCGCTTCAATTGGTCTTTGCAAATAGATCAAAACCTTTATACCCCGCAGCGGAGCGCCCGTCCGAGTAGCGATAACGCCACCAAAATCGATGATATTTTTGTCCGCATTGAACGGCAGACACTGCGCAAATTGCCAAAATCGGGGCATATTCTATTCACCATCCGCACCAATCTTGAATCGCTTGGCGATTGGGTGGGGGTTGAGGGGGCGTTGGCGTCGCTTGGACAGATGCTCGAGGATTTGCCGGACGCGCAAAGGCACTATAAAGGGGCGTCACTGTATCTGGATGCTATCCGCCGCGCTGCTGGAATACCCGCCGCCCGCAAATAACAGCTAGATATGCGCCTAACGCCAGAGTAATGGCCGAAAGCGCGGCTTGACCCGTCGTTGTTGCGGAACTGAGCGGTTTAAATAGCTGCCGGTAACGCTGAAAAAACCGATAATGATGAGGGTTATCAGAATGAAATAGACTGCGACGATCGGATAAGGAACGAACGGGTTAAAGGTTTTTTCGGCAAAATATGACGCGTAATAAAGCGCATCACCTTCTTGGCGCCATGCCGGAAAGCCAGAGAAAAAGACCAATGTCGTTGAATGGAACAGAAATATCGCTTCGTTCATATAGGCAGGCCACGCAAGGCGCAGCATGTTCGGAAACATAATCCGGCGGAATATTTGGAATTTGGTCATCCCGCTAGCGCGTGCAGCCTCGATTTGCCCATTTGGTACAGCCTGCATAGCGCCCGAGAAAATCTCACTCGAATAGGCGGCGGTATTGCAAAACAGCACAAAAAGCGCGCCTGCCCATGCTTTTGTCAGCCAGCCTGTAGTTGCATCAATAACAACAACGCCAAGGTCAAGCGTGAGCCCAACCTTTGGCAAAAGCACGAAGGCCTCATAAGCAAAGAAAAACTGGATAAATAATGGCGAGCCTCGAAACAGAAACACAAATCCAGCCGCCGCCACGCGCAGGATGGCAAGCGGGCTTGCCCGACCAAGTGATAAAAAGACCGCAAACCAAAAGCCAAATCCGGTTGCCAAAATGCCAAAATAGACATTCCAGATCAGCCCAGAACCGATAAGCACCATCTGTTCACATAAGGTAATATCGGTTTTAGGTAAAAGTCGCTCACCGATTCCAATGGCGCGCAATCCATAGGCTTGGATCGTTTCAAAACAACTGCTCATGCCCTTAGACCCCGCCTCGAAGAGACGTTTTGCCAGCACTGGCAATCGTCCCCTGCCCGTGGCTCAATCGTGCCATGAGACGCTTATATGCGGCCTCACTGACGGCGGTAAGGCCAAGATAGAAGATCAGTAGAAATGCGAAATAATATAATCGCCAATCCGGATGAGGATAGGCATAAATACCAGTCTTGGAACTGCCAAGCTCGCGCGCCCAATAGACGATATCCTGCAAACCCAATAGGAACAAAAGCGGCGTTGCTTTAATTAGAATTTGCCAGAGGTTAGATAGGCCGGGCAAGGCAAAGACCCACATTTGCGGCACCAATATTCGGCGGAAAATTTGCGAATCCGTCATGCCGAAACTGGCACCTGTCTGAATTTGCGCGATGGGAACAGCCTTAAAAGACCCGACCAGCACATTGCCGGCAAATGCACCAAAAACAATGCCAAACGAAATGACGGCAAGCCCAAATCCATAGACGCTATGCCAAATTGGTGCAGCAGTGGAGAGCGGCAATTTCGCGGCACTGCAGACGATGAAATCATTGCCCTGCCAGACCCCGCCCGGTTGATCAGGGCAAATCATAAGATAACGCAGATATTCAAAAGCCTGATCGAGCGCAATAGGTACAAACAGGAAAAACACGATGTCAGGAACGCCCCGCGCCAGCGCAACATAACCCCGCCCCGGAAGCGATAAAAACGGTGACGCTGACCGACTGGCAACCGCAGCAGCAAATCCAAGACCTAGCGCAACGGGGGCAACGACCGCAATGAGCAGCAGGACTAAAAAGAATGATCCAAAAAATGTGAGATGCTTCGGCGTTGTCAGATAACAGGCAAACCAATCAAAACCGGAAAGCAGCGAAGGATCGGTACAGACGGAAAACATAAGGCCCGCCTAAATCGCGCCGGCCGCAGCGCAAAGCGAGGTTTTCCAGTCACTCTTACGCCGGACAGGTACCCCGGCCAACATATAATTGCTGGCCGGTTCTGTGATGTTAGAAGATTTGGTCATTAGTAGGTTTTGACGTCAGCACCGAACCATTTGACCAGCAATTTGTTCAATGAGCCGTCTTGTTTCATCGATTGGATCGCCTTGTTCATCTTTTCCTTTAGCGCGCTATCAGACTCGCGAACGCCCATGCCGATACCGTCGCCAAGATAGACTTCGCCGATCTGAGCCAGCTTGCCAGCAGATTCTTTAATGATTGGTGCAAGATAATCGCTATCAGCAAGCACTGCATCAGCCTCGCCATTGCGAACCGCAGCGATCGTCTCATCAGGTGTTGCAAATTCAACAAGGGTTGCCCCACTAGCCGCCACATGACCAGCTTGAATTGTGCCGGTTTGTGCGGCGATAACACCGCCCTTAAGGTTCACATTAGACCCCGTAAGCGCGACGTAAAATGATGGTGCAGGCGGATAATAAGCCTCGGTAAAATCAATAACCTTATCGCGCTCGTCAGTGATCGACATCCCGGCAATGATGGTGTCATAGTTTCCTGCTAACAGGTTCGGGATGATTGAGTCCCACTCATTTACCACCCAAACGCAGGTAAGGTTTGCGCGTTTGCACAGCTCATCACCAAGATGGCGCTCGAACCCATCAACTTCTTTTTTGTCATTGATAAAATTATAGGGAGGGTATGCGCCCTCTGTGCCCATACGGATTGTGTCGGCATTTGCAATATTGATGCTAAGTGCGGCCAGCACACCGGCAAATAAAAGTGATTTCATCGTTACACTCCTGATTGTTGTGGTTTATTCCGCAATAGTCCCGATACAGCAAAAGGTGACCCGCGTTATAAATCTACCTAGCAGATTTATTGTCAATTGTAACAGCAGAACGCAAAAACTGGCTTAATCTTGACGATTTTGGTGCGGTGAACATATCGGCCGCATTGCCCTCTTCTTCAACCAGCCCTTCATGTAAAAAGATCACATGGTCGGAAATATCGCGAACAAGCTGCATATCATGTGTGACCATGATCATCGTGCGGCCATCACGCGCCAGCTGCAAAATCACCTCGACAACTTCGGCCTCAAGCTCTGGGTCAAGGGCGGATGTTGGCTCATCAAACAGGATAACCTCGGGGTTCATCGCCAATGCCCGCGCAATGGCGGCACGTTGCTGTTGACCGCCTGACAACATTGCAGGCCAAGCATCCGCCTTATCAGCAATGCCAACCTTGGCCAATAATTCGCGCCCGATCTCGCGCATATCATTGCGGTTTTTGCCAAGAACGGTTACTGGCGCCTCGATCACATTGTCCAAGATCGTCATATGTGTCCACAGGTTAAATTGCTGAAACACCATTGCAACACGTTGGCGAAGTGCCCGAACCTGCGCCTTGTCGGCGGGATGCCTATTCTCACCCTCGGCCTGCCAGCGCAATGCCTCACCGCCAAAAATAATATCGCCGCCCTGACTGGTTTCCAAAAGATTAGCACAGCGCAATAGCGTCGATTTTCCAGATCCCGATGATCCAATAATCGACGTTACCGTTCCCGGCTTTGCGGTAAGGCTAACCCCGCGCAGGACGGCCAGCCCATCATAGCTTTTATGAATATCCCGCAGTTCGAGACTATTTTGTTTTTCGATTGGGCTACTCACAAAAACCTCATCCTTTTAAGACGGTCACTTGGCGGAATTTGGTGAATAACGACTGCCGCCCTTTTTTAAAAGCCACATTCATCCAAGTTTGGCAAGGCTGATTGTCAATTACCACTATGATTAGGCCATAGTTACGGGTCTCGGATCTAGCCGGCACTCCAAAACAAAAGACAGCGTAAACAAGCGAGCGTAAAAAGAAACGAGCGGACAAATCACCTCGTGATGCGCAATAAGACAGCAAAATCCGACGGCAGACTGTAGCAGCAATAAAAGAGATATTTGGGAAATGGTCGGAGTGGAGAGATTCGAACTCCCGGCCCTCTGGTCCCAAACCAGATGCGCTACCAGGCTGCGCTACACTCCGACGCTGCTTTCATATCCCCCCTGTTACGGAATTTCAAGCATTCATCGCGTGCAAAATACGATTTATTTTACTTTTTTGAATGAAGCTGCAGGATTTTACTCACTGACAAGCGGAAGCTGGAGGCGCGTCCCTGCCCCAAGGCCCAACCGGCTCGCCTCACCGTCGCCAATTTCCAAAACATATTTTGCAGGTATCTTTGATCGGCGCGGCGTTAGGCTATGGGGCGCGGCGTTGGCAATTGTCGTGACGAGCCTGCCATCAGCCGCAAAAAACAGCATATCAAGCGCGATAGGCGTATTTTTCATCCAGAATGACCGCGGCGCCGAATCTTCAAAGATGAACAGCATACCGCTTTGCGGCGCCAATGGCGGGCTGAACATCAGTCCAAATCTGTGCTGTTCAGGCGTTTGGGCAAAGCGTACATCAAAATTTAAGGGCGTCTGCTGTCCACCCTGCAACAGCATTATACTGCCACTGGTATAATCAGGTGCCCTTAAAACATCATCCGCGGCAACTGGCGCTAGCCATAGAGCCTGCAACAGCAATATGACGAGGCCAAGCCATCCACATCGCAGAAATTTTACCGCAACGCTGGCTGACGCCATCCCAGAACGGCACAAGCACATAACCGATTGATCAAACCCCGGCCTAGCCAGCGGCAACATAGCCAATCAACAGCAGTAACGCCAGCAACCCCGCCTGTATCAACACCGCGCGGCCGCTTACCGTTGGGCCGGTTAAGGGGCTGTGCATGATCCGGTCAAGCGTATCCCAGATTGCGTTGATAAAGCCGCGCATCTGACACAAGAAACTGCCCCATACCAGCATTATGCCGCGCAGTAGTGGCAGGCCAACCGCCGGTGCCAGCCGCCGGTAAAACCAATCAGAATTCAACACAGTTGATGGGATTTCTGGCGGATATAGTTTTAACCGCACCAGCACAACAAATGCCAGCATCGCAAAGATCAGCAATTGCATCTGGCTTGTCACATGACCCGCATCATAGGGGTGGTAATCAACCGCATAGGGCAAGATGCTGTAAAGCAGTGACGGAAACACACCAATGCCAACACATAAAAAGGCAGCAATGCCCATGGCCACGCGCATACCGATTGGTGCCTCGCCGGTTTCAATTTTGCTGTCATGCGCAAAAAAGGCAAAATAGGGAATCTTGATGCCCGAATGTTCAAGCACACCAGCGGAGGCAAATAGCAGGACAAAATAAGCCCAATAAATGCCGGTTTCACCAAGTGCTGACATGGTCAGCGATTTGGCGACAAAGCCGCTGAATAGCGGAAAGGCCGAGATCGACATCGCGCCAATGATGCAGCAAACCATGGTAAAGGGCATTTTCTTGTAAAGCCCGCCAAGTTCAGACGCCTTTATCGAGCCGACCTGATGCAACACCGCGCCCATGCTCATAAACAGTAATGCTTTATAGATGATATGAACAAAGGCATGAGCCACAGCGCCATTCAGCGCCAGTTCGGTGCCAATGCCAACGGCGACAACCATGAAACCAAGCTGGTTGTTCAAGCTAAAGGCTAGAACCCGCCGTAAATCATTTTCGATAACGGCAAAAAACACCGGCAAGGCGGTCATTGCCGCGCCAATCCAGATCAGGATATCGGTTCCCGGAAAGCCGCGAGCAAGCGCATAGATGGCAAGCTTGGTGGTAAAGGCGGACAAAGCCACTGTTCCAGTTGGTGTGGCTTCGGGATAGGCATCCTGCAACCAGCCATTCAAGAACGGGAATGCCGCCTTGATGCCAAAAGCAATAAAGATTAGCCATGTTGCCGCATCGCCAAGATCCATCTTGGTAAAGCGGATATCACCACTGGTAGAGGCCAAAATCGCCGCACCAGCAAGAAGCAGAACACCGCTTGTTACTTGGAACAGCAAATAACGCATTGCAGCCTCGCGTGCGCGCTTGGTACCGCTGGCAAGTATCAGGAACACCGACGTTACCGCAGTGGCTTCCCACCACACAAACAAACTGACCAGATCACCAGCATGAAGCGCCGCGATCGCAGCGCCGGCATAAGATAAGGACGCGCAATGCTGTTGCCAGTCGCGGTCATGCCAGCTGTAAATCACATTCAGCGCCGCGGCTAAATGAAAAATAATCGCAAACGGAAGGCTTAGCGCATCAGCCTGATAGAGAATCAGATCAAGCCCCAACACCGTCCAGACAAGATGTGTTCCCGCGCCAAGAAACAGGCCATAAGCCGACAGCGCGATAACACCAAGCATATAGATTTGACGCCAGACATGCGGGACAAAAGGCAGCAAAAATACTGCCAGAATCATAATCAGGCCTGGAGGCATATGACTAATCATAATAGTCCTCCTTGCGCATGATCATCAGCCGCAACCATTTGCCAATTTGAACAATGAACAGAAATGCCAAAAATCCGTATAAGGCGGGAAACATAAAGCTTTCCTCGGCAGAAACCACGCCATGCCGGTGAATGAAAAATTCTAATCCGAACAGAACAATGACAATGCCAAGCAAGACTTTGGTGAAGATCCCACCAAGACGCTGTAAGTCTGACGGCGATTTTGAAGATGGCGTGCTCATGAAATCACCATTAATTTAGCCAAAGCGGCAAAGAAATCGACATAGAAGAACAAAAGAAGCGACAAAATGGCAGTCAAAACCGGCGGAATTACAACCAGCGGATGCGATGTCACCTCAACCGTTTTCACCTTGGGTCGGAAAAATCCACGCGATACCGGTTCTAACAGATAATAAATATTCAACAAGGATGACAATCCAAGCACGCCAAGAATGAGCAGATAGCCAGCTTCAACTGCACCAACCATCAACATGAATTTCGACCAGCTGCCCCCCAAAGGCGGGATACCAATGATCGACAGCGCACCAATGAAAAACGCCGCAAAGACCCAAGGCATTTCACGTCCTTGCCCGTCAAGTTCGGAAATCTTGGTCAGATGCGCCTGAACATAGATCGCACCAGCACAGAAAAATAAAGTAATTTTACCAGCCGCATGCATAACGATATGCAAAGTTGCTCCCTGAACGGCAATTGATGACGCAATTGCCGCTCCCAAAATAATATAGGATAGCTGGCTGATCGTTGAATAGGCCAAGCGGGCCTTGATATCATCCTTGGTGATTGCCACCATGCTCGACGCCAGAATGGTAAAAGCAGCAAGCCAAACAAGCCAGTCCGCCGCGCCAGTTTCGGCCAGAAAATCAATGCCAAACACATAAACAACAACGGTCAGAATGGTAAAGACACCGGCCTTAACAACGGCAACCGCGTGCAGCAAAGCCGACACCGGCGTCGGTGCCACCATCGCGGCTGGTAACCAGCGGTGGATCGGCATCAACGCAGCCTTGCCAACGCCAAAGGCAAAAAGTCCTAACAATATCGGTGCCATCGCCGGATCAATTTGCCCTGCAAGATAGCCGCCGGGCCTGAAATCTAGGGTTCCTGTGCTGAACCAGACCCACACAACTGCGGGCAGTAACAGCACCACAGATGTCCCGACAAGGATGCTCATATAGAGCCGCCCCGCGTTACGGGCAACGGCACTTTCTTTATGTGTTACAAGCGGATAGGTCGAAAAGGTTAGAATTTCATAGAAGATAAACAGCACCAGAAGATTGCCCGACCACGCAACAGCCATCGCGGCGTGAACAGCAACGGCATAAAAGGCGGCAAAACGCGTCTGATATTTTTCGTGATTGCCACGCATATAGCCAACCGTATAGAGCGCGGCAAGGATCCAGAGGCCGGAGGCAACAAGACCAAAAATAGCCCCAAGCGGCGTCACCGCGAATTCGATCGCCAGACCTTCGGCAATTTGGGCAACAAACAGGCGCGGCGTTTGACCGTCAAGAACCGCCATCGCAACTTCAAGGGCGGCGATAAAGGTGATTACACCGCCAATCGGGCCAGCAGCATCGCGCCAGACGTGGCGAACCGCCAAAAATGGGGTCAATAGCGCGACGACAAGAGGCGCCAACAATCCAACCAGCATTGCAGTTTGAAGTGACATCATGCCCCGCCTCCTAACAAGGCTGTCGAAGCGAAGCGCGCCGCAGCAACCAGCCAGCTTGCATCAATGCCAAACCATATATTGCCAAAAGCAACAATCCAAAGCGGCAGGTAAATCGCCGGATTTTCCACTAGTTTTGGTGATCGTACTGGTGCGGGCTGCATCCACATGACCTCCATGATCTTCCAAAGATAGACGACTGACAGGGCGCTGCTGATCAGCACAAGTGCCAGAATGAGGTATGATTCGGTCTCAAGAATTGCCCGTACCAGATAGAGCTTTGAGATAAAGCCAGCGGTTAGTGGCAGTCCGGCAAGGCTAAGCCCACAAATCAGAAACGCGGTTGCGGTCAACGGCATCCGGCGGCCAATGCCGGTTATATTGTCCAGACTGGCCCGTGCACCAAGCGCCGCAACAAATCCGCCAATCGCCATAAAAATACCGCCTTTGATCAGCGCGTGATTACCGATATGGATAAAACCGGCGCTGATCCCGGCTGGCGTTGCTAGCCCAAGACCAAGCGCGATATAGCCGATTTGTGCCACCGATGAATGCGCAAACATCTTTTTAATATCGGCCTCGTAAATCGCCATGATCGTGCCGACAAAGATGCCGCCAATCGCCAATGGAACAATTACGTTCGTCACCGCAATATCAACAATCTCGGGGACGCCGCCAAAAATTGTGAATAGGATTCGCGCCAATACATAAAGTGCGGCCTTGGTGGCGATCGCTGCAAGCAGAGTTGACACCGCTGACGGGGCGTAGCTATAGGCGGCGGGTAACCAGATATGGACCGGGAAAATTGCCGCTTTCACCAACATGCCGGCAACCATGAAACCAAAACCGACATATAGCACCGCATTGCCGCCGGCTTCGGGAATACGGGCGGCCATGTCACCCATATTCAGCGTACCGGTCATCGCATAGATAAACCCAACGCCGATCACATAAAAGGTGGCACCAACCGCACCGATCACCAGATAATGATAGCCAGCAACAAGCGCACGCCGATCAGTGCCAGCCCCCATGCCGATCAAAATTACTGACGATAGCGCTGATATTTCAAGGAAAACAAACAAATTAAAGGCATCAGCCGTCAGGACGAGGCCAAAAAGACCGCCGCTTACCAGCATCCATGCGGCATAGAATTTTCCACTGTCTTTATCGTTAATTTCGCTTGCGACAAGCCGGCGCGCTGCCAACGTGGCAAGAAATCCAAGGCCGGTCATCACCACAAGGGTCAAGCTAGTTGCAGAATCTACAACAAATTCAATGCCCCATGGTGGCTCCCAATTACCGAGGTGATAACTGATACGCACACCGGTCTCGGTGATCGACTGCAGCATCAAGGCCGCAATGAAAGAACTGCCCGCCCCGATCAGCGTTAACATCCAAGCAAGATGAGCCGATGGTAAAAGCGCGCTAACCGGTGCTAGTAACAACGGCACCACAACAAGCAATGCGGGTAAATTCGTAATAATAGCGGCCCCCATTATTCTGCTGCCTCACCTGTTGGACGTTTTGGCCGTGGCAAAGATTCACGTGCCTTGGCTTCGATGATTTCATCTTCTTCAATAGTGCCAAAGGCTTCGTTGATACGAAGGATCAAAGCAAGACCCAGCGCGGTCGTTGCAACCCCAACCACAATCGCGGTCAGAATCAAAACATGCGGCAATGGATTTGAATATAATGTGTCAGGATTACCATCAAGAATTGGCGCCGTGCCACCCGCCACCTTGCCAAGAGATATGTAGAAAATAAAAACCGAAGTCTGGAAGATCGACAGCCCGACCAGCTTTTTGATTAAGTTTGTGCGGGCGATCACCAAAAACAAACCAATCATCATCAAAATGACGACGATAATATGGTTCCAGCTTCCTGCTAATTGCTCAATCATTTTGCGCGATCCTCAACAAAACCTGCAAACGCATGGAACAATGCCAGCATGACGCTTGTTACAGTCAGACCAACGCCAAATTCGACAAGGATAATGCCGATATGCTGGCCCGATGCGACCGATCCGGTAAGCGCGGTATAATCCAGAAAAAGCCCGCCTTTGGCCATCGAGACGATACCAACCGCGCCGTATATCGTCACGCCAAGCGCCATCATCCACAGGTTGACCCGGGCCGAAATAACCTGACGTCCCGCCTCTAGCCCAAAAACAAGCGCGTGAAGAATAAATGCAGCGGCAATAATTACCCCGGCCTGAAACCCGCCGCCGGGGCCAAAATCGCCATGAAACTGCACGTAAAGTCCAAACATGATGATGGGCGCAAACAGAATTTTAGCAACAACGCGGAACACAGGATTTTGTTTCATACCTTGCTCCCTTTCGGCGTGGCCGATGATGATTTCGACTTGCCGCCATCTTTTTTCGCCGACCCAGTTTTCGCCGGGACGGGGTTTATCCGCCCGGTTCGGGTGAATCCCGCCAAGAGCATCAAAACACCAAGACCGGCAGTAAAGACAACGATCGTCTCGCCAAGCGTGTCAAAGCCGCGATAGCTAGCCAAAACTGTGGTCACAACATTAGGGATATGAAGCGCGCTGCCACTTTCAGCGAGATAACGCGGCGCAACATGCTGGTGAACCGGTGCCATTGGATCGCCAAGAGTTGGCAAATCAAACACCGCTAATAGTAATAATGCCCCTGCCCCGACGCAGATCAATCCCGCCAGCAAATTGCGATTCTGGCTTGGTTTTTCGTCCGCTGGCACATAAGCCATCGCGGCAAGGAACAACACTGTCGAAATACCTGCGCCTACCGCGGCCTCGGTGAACGCAACATCAACCGCGTCCAGATTGACAAACATCGCCGCTGACGTCAGCGAATAGGCGCCTGACATGACAATAACCGCGTAAAGACGGCCCGAGCGAACCACCATAACTGCGATAAGGACCAGCAGCGCTAGCAGAAAGATATTAATGATTAAACCGGCCATTATGATTTCCTTTTCGCGCTAGCCGCTGACGCTTTGGTGCCGGTATTCTTGACTGAAGCATTTTTCGCTGAACCATTTTTCGTTGGCCCATTTTTAACTACAGGCGCGGCCGGTGCTTTTTTGATGAGGTCTCGTCCAACAGGTTTTACCCCCATCTTATGCGCAACCTGCGCGACCGCATGCGTTGCAATTGGGCTGGTGAAAAATAGGAAAACACCAATAAGCAGCAATTTAACACTGACAAGGCTAAAGCCTTGATGGATTACCATACCCAGAATAATAAAGCTGGCCCCGGCAGTATCAATCATCCCTACCGCATGGATTCGGCAAAAAACATCTGGAAGGCGAATAAGGCCAAGGCTGCCAATCAATAACGCAATCACGCCAATGGCAATTGATAGGCCGGACAGGATGGTGATGAGCATATCCATCATTTCGACCCCGCGGAATTATCACCAAGCGAGCCTGTGCTGAAAATCTTTAAAACCGCAAAGGTGCCAATAAAATTCAAAATCGCGTAAAGCAGCGCGATATCGACAAATTCTGGGCGTCCCATCACAAACCCATGCAGTGAGATGCCAAGAATAATCAGCGTGCCAATCGCATTCACGGCAAGCACACGGTCAAAAGCTGTTGGCCCTAATGCAGTCCGCACGAGCGCCATCACCAAACACACCGCACAGGCGATCATCGCAACAATCATCATCATTTGGCAGGTTTCCTAGCTGCGTTTCTGGCAGGCTGAAGTGCGATATTTGCTGTATCGCCCTCAAGCGCGCAATTGCGCTGATCCATATCGCCACTGCGCACATCATCGCCAAATTGCGGATGAAGCGCATGCACTAAAAACCGGCTTGGCCCTGTTTTAGCCTCGTCAATGTCAACTGTTACAGTGCCGGGTGTAAGGGTAATGGAATTAGCGTAGTTGGCGAGGCCTGCCGCGGTCTTCTGATTGGCCGGCACCTCAAATAACTCTGGATCCGATGTTCCGCGCAGGATGATTTTGGCGGTGGCAATATTTGATGAAATGATTTCGCCGATTAGCCACACCAGATAGGCAGGTAATTTGGAAAATAAATGGGTTGGAAGCCCCTCACGGTCAATTGCCCCAATGCGTAGGCTAAGCCAGGCGCAAAGCAAGCAACTCGCGACGCCAAGCCCAATCAACAGGCCGTTATAATAGCCCGACATCAGCAGCCAACCGGCCAAGAGAGTTATGAACAAGATCAGGAAACGCATAAGATTTGGGGGATCACTTTCTCGAGAATACGTTTTTTTTGTGTAAACCAGCGAAGAGCCTAGAGGGGTTTTTTCTGGGCTTCAACACCCGAACTTGAAAATAATCATTTTTTTAACAAAATGAATAATTAATTAAAAACCGCTGCCAATTTTTCTGGAAATCAAACGCAAATGGCTTGTTTTTGGCCTATCCTCGGGCTATGACAACAACAGGTCTAAATTGATTTTAAGAATGTCGGGGGATCCACCATTGGCTTCATCAGCGAATAAACCACGCCCAGCCCACGTGCCTGAAGAAAACGTCTATATGTCAATGCACTGGCTCATTGTCGTAACTTATGTTTCAGCAGCAGTTTCGGTGTTTTTGTTAATCACCAAAGCCGGATAATTTTAACAGCTCACGCGGGAACCAGATTTTTGGACGCGCTTTATCAGAAACAGATTCTGGAATTTGCTAAACTATCGCGAACGCGTGAGCTAGACCCCACAGCACCGTTTCAGGCCAGCCGTGACAACCCTACCTGCGGTGACCGTGTTGATGTTTCTTTCACGCTGGATAATGGCGCAATCAGCCAGATCGGCATCAAAGTCCGCGGCTGTGCGTTATGCGAGGCTGGTGCGGGGCTGTTAATTGAAAATTTTGCTGGGATCACGCCTGCTGATGCCAGCCAGATGACCGCTCAATTTGCCCAATGGATTGGCAAAGAGCAAGATAACCCACCCAATGAAGATATGGCAAAATTTATGCCGGTGCGCGATATCCGCAACCGGCATAAATGTGTTCTCTTGGCATTTCATGCAGCTACTGAGGCACTAGACCAAGCCTAGTCATGCCCCCCGTCGTAACGGCTAGCAGCGATAGGCTTATTCGGGGCGTACAGAAACCTTGCCGAAAACCCACAGCGCCACCATCAGCGCAAGCGGAAAGCCAATTACGAGTAAAACACCTACAGTCGCGTTCATGATGATCTCCCAATCAGAATAATGGTCGAGTTATAGCGGTTCTAACGTTGATGGCAAGGGTCAATTATGCTGCGAGCCAGTTTGTCGCGGATACGGCCCCACCTCGCCTGTTACGGCGCGTCGCAGGTTTCACCATCGCAACAAGGCATGACATTCATTCGGCAATGCGCACATTGGCCGTGACCATGCACCCAGACGATATTTTCCGGCCGCCCACAAGACGGGCATTGCGGCTGCAAAATAGGGTTTGCGCTTACCGCTGATTTACTATTTGGATGATTTGCGTTTCGTTGATCAGTCATTCTGCCACTTTGCCTCACCCTTTTTCCTAAACCCCGACCCTAGAGGGCGCTGAAAACGCCGCAGGAAATGATCAGATATAATAATCTGGCGCGCAAGCCAAAAGCGGGGCGAAAACGCGGCAAAATATCATGGGGAATTATAGTGGAGACAAGCTTTGGCATCCCGTAGGGGATTCGAACCCCTGTTGCCGCCGTGAAAGGGCGGTGTCCTAGGCCTCTAGACGAACGGGACATCTTAAAAGCAAAGCTAGTGGTGCTTGTCTTAGTCAAAAGCGGCGGGCAAATCAAGCCGCTTTTATCATCTCTTTGCGTTTTTCCTAAAAACCTTTCAAAGCAAGATGAAATTTGAGGCCTAGCGGGCAAATGCAAGCGGTGGAACCGCCACATCATCAATTTCAAACTGCATCGCATTGCCGCCGCGGAACCGATCGCGTCGAACCCGGCCAAGTATATGGAGATAGTGACCATCACGCGCTTCACTTACCGCCTGACCAAGCGGGGTGCCGCCAGCCTGAAACGCAATCGCGTTCAATGTTCCGCTGCCATCATCCAGTCGACAGGAAAGATGCGCGCCCGCCTCACCAATAAATTTGGCCGATTTAATTCGGCAATCGGGGATCACAAAGCGCGGTTCGGGATTGCCGCTACCAAAAGGGCCAAGTCGGTCTAGCCAATCAGCAAGGTCAGGTTTGCACCCAGCAATGCTGAGCAGACCACTGGCTTTGTGAATTGCCTGCGGGATAACGCCGTTAAGATCAGTCATAAGGCGGTCATTCAAAAACCCTTGCAGCTGGGTAATCTTGTCAGCCTTCACGGTAAACCCTGCGGCCATATCATGCCCGCCGCCACCTTCTAGAATACCTGCCTGATGTGCGGCAATGATTGCATTTCCGAGACGAAACCCGGGGATACTGCGCCCAGAGCCTTTCCCTGTTCCGTCATCATTCATCGCAATAATCAAGGCCGGTTTGCCGAAACGTTCGCGCACCCGCCCTGCAACAATGCCAATGACCCCTTCATGCCAGTCTTTATCATGGAGAATCAAAACGGGGTTTTCATTATCGGCCGCACGGTCGATCGCGGCAATTCTAATGCCGTCTTCGATTTTTTTGCGCTGTTGGTTCATCTCGTCCAACCGAAGCGCCAGCCCCGCCGCCTCGTCGGTGTCCCGACACGCCAAAAGCTTTACCCCCAGACCCGACCCGCCAATCCGGCCAGCGGCATTTATGCGTGGGCCAAGCAAAAAGCCAAACGCATAGGTGTTTGGCGCATTATTCATGCCGGCAACATCCGCCAGCTTGGTCAAACCCGGATGCCGGCGTTCTGCCATCACCTTTAAACCCTGACGGACAAAGGCACGGTTTAGCCCTTGCAGCGGAACGACATCACAAACCGTGGCTAATGCGACAATGTCGAGATAGGCCAGCAAATCAGGCGCAGCTGTACCAGCGGTGAAATATCCCTTTTCACGCAATGCGCGCACCATCCCGACAAGCACAATAAAAACCACACCAGCGGCACAAAGATAGCCATATTGGCCGTCCTCATCGAGCCGGTTGGGGTTAACTACCGAATGTGCCCGCGGCAATTCAGGCCCGGCAATATGATGGTCAATTACGATCACATCCAGCCCTGTATCGGCAACCGCGGCCAGCGGCGCATGGGCGGTAATACCGCAATCAACTGTTACCAACAGCGCGGCGCCCTTTTCCTTTAGTGCCATCAATGCCCCGACATTAGGCCCATAGCCTTCGGTAAAGCGGTCGGGTATGTGAACATCGCAATTCACCCCAAGTTCGTGCATAACACATATCAGCAAGGCGGCCGCTGCTGCGCCGTCAACATCGTAATCGCCAAAAACGCCAATAGGTGTTTTGCCAATTACCGCATCGGCCAGCCGGTTTGCGGCCTTGTCCAAATCTTTGAAACGTGACGGATTTGGTAAAAGATCACGGATTTTCGGATCAACATAATGTGATGCAGTCTCTGGGGTTAGGCCCATACCGGCCATGATTCGTGCCAGCGGCATCGGCAAATCATCAAAAAATTCCGTAAGTGCAGCGGCTAGCCGATCCTGATTCGGCCCTGCTAGCTGATTTGGAGCGCCGATCCAGCGCGCCCCGCTTGCCGATTGAGTAATGCCAAGGAAAGCGTCCTTCGACATCAGCTCTCCATATCCGCAGGCAAGATCGGCATTGCGACAGGTTTCGCATTAACAATTGGCAGCTGTTCCATCTCATCCAGTGCTCGGGTCATGCTGGCAACCGGCGTTTCATGGGTCGTCATAACCAGCGCAACAACATCACCTGGGGCGCGCCCCTGCTGGAGCAAACCCTCTACCGAAATATCATGCTTTTGCAGAATCGCTGTTACCGTTGCCAAAACGCCCGGTTGATCAACAACCATCAAACGCACATAAAATGCTTTATCCGGCCCTGCCCCGTTTCTGACGCCGCTGGCATCAGTCAGCTGATCCACCGGCTTGCCAAATGCAAGGCCGCCCCGCCCCGCCGCAATGTCAATCAGGTCTGAAAGCACTGCAGATGATGTTGCGCCACCGCCCGCTCCCGGGCCTACCGCAAGCACACTGCCAACTGGCGCGCCATGAAATTCAACCGCGTTCAGCACGCCGTTGACTTTGGCAAGCTGGCTATCAAGCGGCAGCATACAGGTCTGCATCCGCGGCATTAGGCCCGGTTCAGCAACCCCAACGAGTTTGATTCTGAACCCAAGCTGATTTGCATAGGCAAAATCAACCGACGATACATCACGAATCCCTTGGATAGACACCGCATTGAAATCAGGCTGCTGGCCAAACGCAATCGCAGCTAGAATGGTCAGCTTGTGCGCCGCATCAATGCCATCGACATCAAAGCTAGGCTCGGCCTCGGCATAGCCTAGGCGCTGGGCGTCTGCCAGCACGTCATCAAACCCTGCGCCACTGCTCTCCATGGTCGAAAGAATATAATTGCACGTACCGTTTAAGATGCCAGCAACGCGGCTGATCTGGTTACCGGCCAAACCTTCGCGAAGGGTTTTTACCGCAGGAATGCCGCCAGCAACCGCGGCTTCAAACATCAAGGCTGCGTTGTTCTGCTCGGCAAGCCTTGCAAGCTCGGTACCATGATGTGCGATCATGGCTTTGTTGGCGGTCACAAAATGCTTGCCCGACGCCAGTGATTTACGCGCCAGTTCCAGCGCAGGCCCTTCACTGCCACCAATCATCTCGACAATGATATCGACGTCATCTCGCCCCGCTAGCGCAACTGCATCATCATGCCAGTCAATATTATCCAGCTGAAAGCCACGATCGGCTGAACGGTCGCGCGCACTGACCGCAACCAGATGAAGCGGCTGTCCTGCCGCCATGCCAAGATCGTCTGCGCGGCTCATCAATTGGCGTGCAACCTCAGACCCAACAACTCCAAGGCCAGCGATAGCGATTCTTAAACCTGACTTTGCTTTTGTCATCACAACTTCACTTTTTAATATTGATCGGTTTGCCCATCGAAAAAGGCATTGCAATGGTGTAACCATTTGGCTGATTTCTGGCAAGGCTCCAGCCCGACATTACCGCCAATTTGCCCATAATTGGGGTTTACAGGTTGGTTGCACTGCGCGCGGCCTGATCATAAAGCCCCGATAAAAGCCGTAATTGGCGCGCAACTTCAGCCAGTTCCGCGCCGCTGCCGCTGTCAAACGCAACAAATCCGTCAACAAGGCAAGCCTCACGCACGGCGCGATACCGAAGGCAGAGATCAATACCAGCCGCTGTCGTGGCATAAAGCACTTCCTTGCCGTGCTTTTCACTGCTGACAAGGCCAGCTTTCAATAGTTTTTTCAGCGCATAATTGACGGTATGGGTATCGTCGACATTCAATTTAAAGCAGATATCTGCCAGTTTTTTTGGTCGCGCCCGATGGTTGACAGAATGCAGACATAAAATATCGAGGACTCCAAGGTCAGTCCCGCCGCTGACCGTGATCCCGGCATCAGCAACCGCTGTTGCCATGGCCTTTACCATCCATTTGCCAAAGGCGTTCCACGCGACGATCAGCCCATATTCAACCTCGCTTAATTCGGCGGCCTTTTCCGACACAAGATGCGATGACGATACAATTCGCTTGGCATCCGGTTTTGCTGTTTCATGCTGGGTCATGGCGCTCTCTTTATTACTGGCTACTCAGCCGCCCTATTACTTTTGCCAAAGCCGCCACCACCGGGTGTTTCGATAACAAACACATCACCATTACTCATCTGGCGGATATCGGTTGCGGTCAGCATCTCAATGGTGCCATCGGTGCGCTCGACCCAATTCCGGCCAAGGGCGCCGTTATCACCGCCATTCATCCCGTACGGCGGAACGATCCGATGATTGGCGAGAATAACCGCCTCCATATCTTCCAAGAACCGCAATCGCCGCCGAACGCCATCACCGCCATTATGCTGGCCTGCACCGCCCGATCCATGCCGAATTTCAAAACTTTCCAGCAATACAGGATAGCGCCATTCCAGCACTTCGGGATCGGTTAATCGGCTGTTGGTCATATGGGTGTGAACCGCATCAGTACCGTCAAAATCTGGCCCCGCGCCCGACCCACCGCACAAGGTCTCGTAATATTGATAAGTGGCATTGCCATAAAAGAAATTATTCATGGTGCCCTGCGCTGCCGCCATCACGCCAAGCGCACCATAGAGCGTATCGGTAACAATCTGCGAGGTTTCCACATTCCCAGCGATAACCGCGGCCGGATATTGCGCCTTTAACATGCAATCATCGGGAAGAATAATCTCAACCGGCTTTAGACACCCCTCATTCATCGGGATATCATCAGCCACTAAGGTTCTGAAAACATACAAAACAGCTGCACGACATACAGCCGCAGGTGCGTTAAAATTATTCGCCCCCTGTTTGCTGGTACCGGTGAAATCAACGGTGGCTGACCGGCTGGCCCTATTGATCGAAATCGTGACTTTAACCTTTTGACCATTATCCATGGGATAGGTAAAGCTGCCGTCTTTCAACACATCAATAACGCGGCGCACAGATTCTTCGGCATTGTCCTGAACATGGCCCATATAGGCGACGACTGTTTTAAGGCCGTAATGCGTAACCATCTTATGCAATTCACGGACGCCTTTTTCATTTGCCGCCAATTGCGCCCGCAGGTCAGCAATATTCTGATCGGTATTACGGGCTGGATATTTTGCCCCGTTCAGAATCGCCCGCATTTCAGCTTCGCGGTAAACCCCGCCATCAACCAGCTTGAAATTATCAATCAGAACACCTTCTTCATCGATATGTTTCGAGTCAGGTGGCGCTGATCCGGGGGTGCGGCCGCCAACATCGGGGTGATGCCCGCGAGAGGCGACAAAAAACAGAATATCGCGCCCATCATCGTCAAATACCGGCGTAATCACGGTAATGTCTGGAAGATGTGTGCCCCCATTATAGGGATTATTCAGCACAAACGCATCACCGGCATTGATATTGCCATCATTGCTGCGAATGACCGCCCGAACGGACTCGCCCATCGAGCCAAGATGCACCGGCATATGCGGCGCATTGGCAATCAAGGCGCCCTCGGGATCAAAGATGGCACATGAAAAATCCAGCCGTTCCTTGACATTTACCGACAATGCCGTGTTCTGCAAGGTATAGCCCATCTGTTCGGCAATTGACATAAACAGATTATTGAACACCTCAAGCATGACCGGATCACAGCTTGTGCCAATTGCAACGCGCGGCGCCAGCTGAACAACACGCCGGACAACAAGATTGCCAATATCGGTCATTTCTGCCTGCCAGCCCGGCTCGATAACATTGGTTCCGGTTGCCTCGGCAATCAGCGCCGGCCCCATAATGCGTTGGCCAGCGGCAATCGCGCTGCGGGCATAAACCGGCGTTTCGACAAACTGGTCGTCCATAAAGCATCGGACATGATCCAGAATTTCCAGCGGCGCATCGGATGCGGCGGTGACATTGTTTTCAACATCAAAGTTCCGGCCAATTGACTCGACCGAGATGGTGGCAGCAACAAGCGCTTTATCGGGCATCAAAAAGCCAAAACGAGACTGATAAGCAGCCTCAAAATCGGCGGTCATCGATGCGATTGATCCAAACGGCACTGGCAACGCCGTGTCCGAGCCATCATAACGAAGATGAACATAACGATGGGTTTCAATGCGCGCGCTGGCAATATCCTGACCGGCCAGCTCATCCTCGCTTTGTGCGGCCAGCTCATCCAGCTCGCGCTGCAGCCGCGCCATCAGGCCAGCGTCAAACCCTGCTTCAAGCGTGCGCTCACGAAGCGCGGTAACATCCGCCAGCCCCATGCCATAGGCCGATAGAACGCCGGCAAACGGGTGGATCAAAACGGTTTTCATCCCCAAGACATCAGCGATAAGACAGGCGTGCTGGCCACCTGCCCCGCCAAAACATTGCAGCGCATATTCAGTCACATCATAGCCGCGCTGAACCGAGATTTTCTTAATCGCATTCGCCATATTTTCAACCGCGATGCGTAAAAACCCGCTGGCGATTTCTTCTTCGCTGCGCCGGATACCGGTTTCTGCCTCAATCTCGGCTGCCAGAGCGGCAAAACCGGCGCGCACTGGCGCAACGTCCAGCGCCTCATCCTGATTGGGGCCGAACAGATGAGGAAAATATTGCGGCTGCAGCTTGCCAAGCATCGCATTACAATCGGTAACCGCCAGCGGGCCGCCGCGCCGATAGCAGGCAGGCCCCGGATTGGCCCCAGCGCTTTCCGGCCCAACCTGAAAGCGGCCATGTTCAAACCGGCAAATAGAGCCGCCACCAGCGGCAACCGTATGGATTAACAGCATTGGCGCATGAATCCGGACACCCGCAACAACCGTGTCAAACACTCGCTCATAGGCATTTTCATAATGCGCAACATCGGTCGATGTGCCGCCCATATCAAAAGTGATAACCTTGTCAAACCCTGCCTGTTTGGCAGTCTTTACCGCGCCAACAATGCCGCCCGCGGGGCCAGATAAAATCGCATCCTTGCCCTGAAACAGGCTGGCATCGGTCAGGCCGCCATTCGATTGCATCAATTGCAGCTTGGCGCCCTTTGACTGGTCAATATCGCGTGCCAGCCGGTCAATATAGCGGCGCAGGATCGGCGATAAATAGGCATCGGCAACGGTGGTATCGCCGCGCCCGACAAATTTGATCATCGGGCTGGTGCCATGGCTTGTTGAAACCTGCGTAAAGCCGATTTTGCGCGCCAGTTCCGCAATCGCCAATTCATGCGCCGGCACGCGGTAACCATGCATCAAAACAATCGCAATGGCCCGAATACCATCGTCGAACGCCGCCTGCAGGCGCGGTGCCAGATCATCCAGATTCAGCGGGATAAGCACATTATCCTTGGCATCGACACGCTCAATAACCTCTTCAATACGGTCATACAGCATTTCGGGAAGGATGATTTCTTTGTCGAACAAACGCGGGCGCGCCTGATAGGCAATGCGCAGCTGGTCACGAAACCCCTTGGTTACGACCAGCAATGTAGCGTCGCCTTTTCGCTCCAGCAGCGCGTTTGTCGCCACCGTCGTGCCCATTTTCACCGCATCAATTGCCGCCGCTGGCAATGGCGCGTTAGATGCCAGACCCAGAATATCGCGGATCCCCTGCAAGGCCGCGTCTTCATAGGCCTCGGGGTTTTCCGACAATAGTTTATGCGTTGTCAGCGTGCCATCGGGCGCCCGCGCAACAAGATCGGTGAATGTGCCACCCCGATCGACCCAGAATTGCCATCCTGATTTATCCTGCGGGGTGTCTGCCTGCTGTGTCATGTGCCGGTCTTTCCAAATAGCGGTAATCCATAACGTTTATAAATTATCAACAATTTGTCAATGTGGGAAATATAGCATGGATATAGAGGGCGAAATTAGATGTGTTTGCATCGAAAATCTCAATCGGTTATCGCGGCCTATTCCAGGCGTAATTGTTAATAGGGTATTAATTTATAGAATAAAACCAGTATCTTAAATCAATTTAAGGATTGCGCGCCAAACTTGTCTGTGCAAACCTCTAGCCATGGAAAAAAACACACAGCCAAAAAACACCGCGTTAAAAGATCCCGACAATTGGTCAAATCCCATACTCCTGATCACCGATGCGGAAAGTTCTCCTCAGTTCAAAAATGGGGTTGTCGCGTATCAAAAAGGTGATTATCCGGCAGCATTGCGCGAATTCGAACTGGCAGCCGAAAAGGGTAATGCCAGCGCTCTAACTAATTCAGCGTTCACGTATCACCATGGATATGGCGTTCCCCAAAATTATGAGACAGCGCAAAAACGTTACATCTTTGCGGACAAACAGGGACTTGCCACGGCTCAGTATAATCTGGGGTTAATGTGCCGCAACGGGCAAGGCGTTGACCAAGATTATGTCGCTGCATCGAAATGCTTTAAGTTTGCCGCCAAACAGGGACTTGCCGAGGCTTAATATAATTTGGGCGTGATGTATTTTGAGGGGCGAGGTGTTTCTAAAGATTATCAAGCCGCGTATATGTGGCTGAATATTGCGGCGATGGGTGGCGATAGAGTTCCGGTAGAGATGCGTGATGTCGTTGCTAAAAAAATGACCGTCGCTCAGGTCAAAAAAGCTCAGACGAAGGCAGAAGATTGCATTGAAAAAAATTATACGGGCTATTGAGGGTGCCAACTCATTAATGACATAAATGAATGGAAAAACCAGTAACGCCAGCTTTTAACATCAGCCTTTAACGCCATCTCGCGCCCATCAAAAAAGGGCTGGCAAAACGCCAGCCCTTGTAATTGTTGTATTTTTTTGTAAACCAGACTTTAACGCTTTGAGAACTGGAAGCTACGGCGTGCCTTGGCTTTACCGTATTTCTTACGCTCGACAACGCGTGGGTCACGGGTCAGGAACCCGCCTGCTTTCAACACAGGGCGAAGACCCGGCTCAAACAGCGTAAGGGCGCGGCTGATGCCATGACGAACCGCACCGGCCTGACCAGATAGGCCGCCACCACGAACCGTTGCAATGACATCGAACTCGCCAACACGCTCGGTCGCATCAAACGGCTGGGCAAGGATCATCTGCAACACCGGGCGGGCGAAATAAACCTCAACCTTGCGGCCATTGACGGTGATCTGACCAGTGCCCCGCTTTACCCATACACGGGCAGCGGCGTCTTTCCGGCGGCCAGTCGCATATGAGCGGCCAAGATTGTCAATTTTAGGCTCAGCTGGTGCTGCTGCAACTTCGGCAACAGGTGCATCTGCGCTGATCGCGCCCAATGCCGCTAGACCTTCGGCCTGTGTTTCTGTGTTTTGTGTATCTTCGGCCATGACTACCTCACATTCTTTTTGTTCATGCTAGCAACATCCAACGCGACCGGCTGCTGTGCTTCATGCGGGTGGCTTGGGCCTGCATAGATATGCAGGTTGCGCATTGCTTGACGGCCAAGTGGGCCACGCGGGATCATCCGCTCGACAGCTTTTTCAATCACACGGGTCGGAAACCGACCATCGAGGATTTTGTCAGCTGTGCGCTCTTTAATGCCGCCCGGATGGCCTGTATGCCAGTAATAGGTCTTGGCATTGCGCTTGTTACCGGTCAGATGCACCTTTTCGGCATTGACGATGATGATGTGATCACCGCAATCCATGTTTGGTGTATAGGTTGGCTTGTGCTTGCCGCGTACGCGCATGGCAACAAGCGATGCAAGACGCCCAAGAACGAGATCGGCTGCGTCGATGACGAACCAGTTTTTCTCGATGTCTTTTGGCGTTGCAACATAAGTCCTTGGCAAAGGCATGTTATCATCTCCATTTAAAAAATAGCCTGCGGTTATGGCAATCCAAAACCCCCATAAACCCTCGCAAGCGCTACTGTGGCGGGTTATAGGCAGTTTCCCTGACAGCGTCAAATGTTATTTTGAACTGAAAATAATAAATAGTGATGTATTTCAATATCTTATTTATACGGTATTATTTTACCACATATTTTTTCGTTGTTTTTTCGTCTTTTAGAAACCGTTATTGCTTTGGTTGTAACTTGGTTATGACTTGGTTATGGCGGGATTTGTCGATATCACGACTGCCTCCTTGGGCAGTCTTGCCATAGCGGCCTTGGCAGGTTTGATAAAAGCGGGTAAGACATTAGTAGATGCCGCATGGGAAAAAACCGTCTGGCAACTGGCATAAAACACGTTTTTCAAAAGGGCAATATTTTGTTCGTTCTGATCGATAACTACGACAGTTTTACATGGAATTTGTGGCATTTCCTGTCAGATCTCGGTGCTGAGGTCGAGATTTTGCGGAATGATGCCGTGTCGGCTGATGAGGTGATTGCGCGTAATCCGGACGGCATTATTGTCTCGCCCGGCCCCGGAACGCCGCAAAATGCCGGCATTACGATGGATCTTATTCTGGCGGCAAAGACAGCGGGTACACCGCTTCTTGGGGTTTGTCTTGGGCATCAGGCCTTGGCGGCGGCGTTTGGTGCCACCATCATGCGCGTTGATCCGCCTGTTCATGGCAAATTGTCACTGGTAGCAAAGACCCGCAGCAACGCGGTGAAAAGTGATGTTTTGGCGCTGTGTCCTGATGAATTTCCGGTTACGCGCTATCATTCGCTGGTGGTTGACGAGGCCACCCTTCCCGCCGAATTGACTGTGACCGCGCGCACTGCGGCGGGTGCCATCATGGGCATCTCGCATAACACGGCCGAGCTGCATGGGGTGCAGTTTCACCCTGAATCGATTGCTTCGGTGGCAGGCTATCGTATTCTGGCACGGTTTCTCGAGATTTGTGGGCACAGTATCACATCCGGCGAAACGCTGGATCGGCTGGAGGCGCAAATTCTGCGACTAGACCAGCGGTTTCCTGAACAGATGCACGCGTAAAGCTGCCCTGCCCACATTCATCTGCCCACGTAAAGCTGTCCACGTAAAACTACCCATCTTAGGCTGAAAAAGGCCAGCTGTTGATCCGTAAATCGGCCGCATCCAGCCCGCGCCTAGTTTTCTGCCTCGATAAAGACACGATACGGCCTCTGTACGGCTTGTGGCGTCTTAAACCCCCTTTTCGGTTGGGCAGCGATGCCTTGCATTGCGGGCGCTTGGCCAATATAGTCTGGCGCAGCAAAATAGCGGACGCATCTATGATAATCGGCTCATAAACCGGCATTAATCGGACTTTCGCACCGCTTGGCGTAACTCGCCGTAAAAAAAAGGAAATTGGGTTTATGTCTGAAATTGTAAAGTCATCCCTGACCGCGCTGATTGCCGGCGAACGGCCAACGCCTGCCGCCATTCAGGATTGTTTTACCGCAATTATGGATGGTGATGTTGGCGAGGCGCAGATGGCTGCCTTTCTTATCGCGCTGAAAATTCGCGGCGAGCAGGTTGATGATATTGCCGCCGCTGCCACGGTAATGCGGGCAAAGGCTTTAACCATTCCGGCAAGTGATCTTGCGATGGATATCGTCGGTACGGGCGGGGATGGGTTTGGCACTTACAATATCTCGACGGCCAGTGCCTTTGTTGTTGCCGGATGCGGTATTCCGGTTGCAAAACATGGGAATAAAGCGGTGTCATCAAAAAGCGGCGCTGCGGATGTATTATCGGCGCTTGGGATTAACGTTGATTGCGATATCGCGCTTGTCGAACGTGCCCTCGCCGAGGTCAATATCGCCTTTTTAATGGCGCCGCGTCATCATTCTGCGATGCGCCATGTTGCACCGGTTCGCGCATCGCTTGGTGTGCGCACGATTTTCAATCTTCTTGGCCCGCTGTCTAATCCGGCATTGGTCAAACGCATCATGGTCGGGGTGTTTGATCAAAGCTATTGTGCGCCATTTGCGCATGTTCTAGCGCGGCTTGGCACGACGCATGCGTGGGTGGTGCATGGGGCGGACGGCCTTGATGAGGTCAGCACAACCGGTAAGACCCATGTTGCATCGCTTGTCGATGGCAAGGTTCGGGAATTTACCATTTCGCCTGAAGATATCGGCGTGAAAACCGCAAAAATGGATCAGCTTCGCGGTGGTGATGGTGAACATAACGCGCGCTATCTTCGTGCCCTATTGGAAGGTGAAACCGGCCCTTATCGTGATATTGTTCTGTTCAATGCAGCCGCGGCATTGGTTGCTGGCGGCCATGTTGCCGATTTATCAAAAGGCGCCGCAATGGCGTCAGCGTCTGTTGATGAGGGCAAGGCACTTGCCGCGCTGGATGGTCTGATTGCAATCACCAATGATAAGGCATGATTAGATGAGTAATGTTTTGGCAACCATCATCGACGAAAAACATCTCGAGGTTAGCGCGCTTGCCAAGGCGCAAAGTTTTGCAGCACTGGACAGCGCGGCCAAGGCGGCCTCGCCGGTTCGCGGATTTGCCGCTGCATTGGCGCGTGATAGCGCAGCTGGTTATGGGCTGATTGCCGAGCTGAAGAAAGCGTCACCGTCGAAAGGTCTGATCCGCGCTGATTTTGATCCGGCGCATCTGGCCGCAGCCTATGAGGCAGGTGGGGCAACCTGCTTATCGGTTTTGACCGACCGTAAATGGTTTCAAGGCGCGCCCGAATATCTTGTTGCGGCGCGAGATGCGGTCAGCCTGCCTGTACTTCGTAAAGATTTTATGATTGATCCGATGCAAATCGTCGAGTCCCGCGCCATGGGTGCAGATTGTATTCTGCTGATTATGGCGGCGCTTGATGATGCGCGTGCCGCCGAGCTGGAGGCCTGTGCCACGGAATATGGCATGGATGTTTTGATTGAATGCCATGACGCCGATGAATTAGCGCGCGCGGCCAAATTACGCTCGCCGCTTATGGGGATTAATAACCGTAACCTCAAAACGATGGAAATATCGCTTGATGTTGGCGCGGCGATGCTGCCCCACTTGCCAGATGACCGCATTGCGATTGCTGAAAGTGGGTTATTTACCCCGGCGGATCTTGCGCGGATGGCGGCGGTTGGTGCGCGCTGTTTTCTGATTGGCGAGTCCCTGATGCGTGCCGATGATGTCGCAGCAGCAACAAAGGCTATTTTGGCTAATCCTGTGCCCCGTTCGTAGGCGTTTCAAGTTTAAGAAAGAAAAACCCATGGCTGAATTTACCCATTTCGATAGCGACGGTAACGCGCATATGGTTGACGTTGGCAGCAAGGCCGACACCAAGCGCATTGCTGTGGTTAAGGGGCATATCCGTATGCAGCCCGAAACACTGACTATGATCACTGATGGTACCGCCAAGAAAGGCGATGTTCTGGGAGTTGCGCGGCTGGCAGGAATAATGGGTGCAAAACAAACCGCAAATTTGATCCCGCTTTGTCACCCGCTTGGGCTTGATCATGTTACCCTTGATCTTGCACCAGACCCTGAACTACCCGGAATTCAGATCACCGCAACTTGTGCCGTTTCAGGGCCAACCGGGGTTGAAATGGAGGCGATGACTGCGGTTTCAACGGCGGCGCTTACGGTTTATGATATGTGCAAAGCTGTTGATCGCGGTATGGAAATTGGCAATATAAGGCTAACCCATAAATCGGGCGGTAAATCGGGCAGTTATGATGCCGAATAGGCCGGATGCATCCAAACCAGCTGGCAAATCGCCGCTGCTGCCAGTTGATCAGGCATTGGCCGCCATTATTGAGCGCTTGCCACAAACAACGCCGGCACGAAAGCCGCTTGAACAGGCTTTGGGCTTTACCCTTGCCGAAGATTTGACAGCGGCGCTGACCCTGCCGCCACAGGCAGTATCGGCGATGGATGGATATGCGGTTCGCGGTGCTGATGTGACCCAGCTTCCCTGCCAATTAACGCGAATTGCCGAATCTGCTGCAGGCCATCCTTGGGATGGTGAAATAGCTGCTGGACAGGCTGTGCGGGTCTTTACCGGGGCGGCGATACCTGATGGCGCTGATACGATTGTCATTCAAGAAGATGTTGATCCGGTTGCCGAGGAAAACGGCGTTGTTATCACCGTTCGAAGCGCTGAGCCGGTTGGCCGCTATATTCGGCCTGCTGGCCTTGATATCACCGCGGGTCAGGTGATTTTACCGGCTGGAACGCTGTTGTCAGCGCGGTCAATCGGGCTTGCCATTGCCGCGGGTTTGACCACCGCAACAGTGCGTGCCTGCCCCCGCGTCGGCGTGTTGTCAACTGGTGATGAATTAGTGCGCCCGGGTGAGATGCCAGGTCCCGGTCAGATTATCAGCTCAAATGCCAGCTTTTTGATGAATTTCATCACCGCTTGCGGCGGGCACGCGGTCGATCTGGGGATTGCCCGCGACAAACCGGGCGCGATGCTGAAAGCAGTTCAGCAAGCAGGTGCGCTTGATCTTGTTGTTACCACCGGTGGCGCTTCGGTCGGAACGCATGATCATATTGTTTCAGATCTTGGAAGCAGCGCCGAAAACGCGCTGAATTTCTGGAAAATCGCTATGCGTCCGGGCAAACCGCTCATTTCAGGTAACGTTAACGACATTCCCCTGATCGGGCTTCCCGGAAACCCTGTCTCAACGGCAGTCTGCGCGTTGGTGTTTGTGCGGCCGGCTATTGCGCATATGGTTGGTGGCAGCGCCGATCCATTGCAGTTTGAATTGCCGCTTTCGGTCGATGTCGAGGCTAATGATCAACGCCAAGATTACATCCGTGCCGTTATTTCCACCAAGGATGGTCGCCAGACGGTCACCCCGGCACCGCGCCAAGATAGCTCGATGATGTCAGTACTCGCAAATGCGAATGCGTTCATTATTCGCCCGCCCTTCGATCCCGCCAAAGCCGCTGGTGAGCGTGTGTGGGTTATGCCTCTCCCGCCCCTATATTAGGCCGCCCCTATTTTTTGGCAGCAAAAGCCAGCAAGACACAAACGCCGCGTGGTGCCAGCCCCGCTTAGGGTGTGTTTTTATCCGATAAATAGCGCTGGCTGTCTGATTAGGCTTGCCAGCCTTTCGGAACATTGTTAGAACATAAACAGAACGAACAGGAACAAGCGGAGTGTTTCGATGCTTACACGCAAGCAAAGTGAGCTTTTAAGCTATCTGAATGAGCATATGCAGCAGCATGAGGTGCCACCATCTTTTGACGAAATGCGCGATGCGCTGGGTCTTGCGTCAAAATCGGGCGTTCATCGGCTTGTTTCCGGCCTTGAGGAGCGTGGCTATATCCGCCGTCTTGCCAATCGGGCCCGTGCGATCGAGATTTTGAAACCTGCGGCGGCGGCTGGTAGTGTTGTCACCCGTTCGGTTGAAGCGGCGAGCAATCTTGTTAGCCTCCCCCTTTTGGGCCGGATTGCTGCTGGTACGCCGATCGAAGCCTTGAGTGATCCTACAAATCACCTAGAAATTCCGGCAAGCATGGTTGGCAGCGGTGAGCATTTTGCGCTTGAAATCGTTGGTGACTCGATGATTGGTGCGGGCATTCTGGACGGTGATACCGTGGTAATTCAACGCGCCGAAACCGCCCGACATGGCGAGATTGTTGTGGCATTGATTAACCAGCAAGAAGCAACCTTGAAGACATTGCTAAAAGAACCGGGCCGGGTTGGTTTAGAGGCCGCAAACCCAAAATATGAAACCCGCTATTTCAGCACGGGAGAGGTTGAAGTGCAGGGCAAACTTGCTGGCCTAATCCGGAATTACTAATCATCTTTATTGATTTTTTCTGGACAAAAATCAGATAATTATAGCCTGTTTTCTGACTGATATTATAAATCGGTTTGCCGCTCCTGCAGCGATAGCGCGGCGCGATGATTGTTAGAACAAAGCTGGTTTTATGATCCTTGCAGGCCGCCGTAAGCCCGCGTGACCTTTTGACAATGCTGCCGATCATTCCATCACCGAAATCATGGCGGCATGACGGGTCACATGGCGTTGGTTCATCTGAATTTACACTTTTGCCAAGGCGAAAGGCGGCCATTTAGGCCAGAAAGTCGGATAGATTATCATAAGGGGTCGCAACCACGCCAGGCCCTGCTAGGACCAATCGCGGCGTGCGGCCGACAGCGAATAGCGCGCCATCAGGCACGGGCCGCACCGTCCATAAAAGCGCGCCAACAATCCCGACCACCCATCCGATACTGGCAATTGGTTTGATGAAAAGCTGGGTCAGTATGATACCGCTAACCATCACAGCTAATGCGGTATATCCCGGCGGTGCAACCGGCCATCCAGCAAAAGGGTATTCGGCAATTATGCCGGCAATAAAGACCAATATATTTATCCCGCCAGCGAGGATCGGCGCGACAATCCAGTCTATCCCGAATATTGCGCTGACACTAAACAGCATGCCCATTGGCATAATCCAGAACCCGGTCAATGGGATGCCAATGATATTGGCAATAACGCCCCATGGTGTAACAACGCCAAAATGCTGGGCAGCAAACGGTGCAGTTGCCATCGCCGCCAATAGCGACATGGTGATCAAAGCAACCGGATAGCGCAACGACCAATGGAATTGCGAGGCCCCTCTTCTAGCGCGTGCTTCATACCATATGACCAGAATAGCGGTTGCAGCAAAACTGAGCTGAAAACCGGCAGAAAATAGGGCCATGGTATTAACCGCTAAAATCACAAAGGCGGCCAAACAGACATTGCGCAGTGTTAATGCCATCCGGTCGCGTAAAATTGCCAGAACCACCAGCAAAGTCATGGCAAAGGCGCGAACCGCGCTTATGGGTGCGCCCGACATCAAAACATAGCAGGCACCAATTGTCGCCGCGGTGATAGCGGCATATTTATGCAAGGGAAACCGGCTGGACATTGCTGGAAACAACGCCCCGACAAACCGGATAAGCGCCATAGTCCCGAAACAAATTAATCCCATATGAAGTCCGGAAATCGCCAACAAATGCGCCAAACCCGAGTCGCGAAACTGTTTATAGAGTTCATCATTGATATAACGACGTTCGCCAACCAGTAACGCCGCCGCAATCGCCCCTGCCGGCGCGTTCATCAAGCCAACAAGATAGCTGGCAAAGTGAGCGCGGTATCGCGCCAAGGATAAATAAAAATTATCCAAACCGGATCTATCGCCACCATCCGCAACCGGCCGCAAGCCGGAGATAACATAACCGCTTGCCAGAACCCCTTGAGCGCGCGCCTGACGACCGTAATCAGCAACCCCAGCCAGAACCCGCGTTGGCGGCGGGTACAGCCTGACCCGCATGGCTAGTTTGCTGCCAAGCCGCTGTTGATCCTGCCATTCATCGGTGGTGACGCGCACAATACCGCCCGCTGGAAAATGCCCATCACTGACGATCTCGGCGGTAGTATCAAGCCGCAACCATAAGCGGCTGCGGGCATCGGCACGCCCGTCAATTTTTACCAAACTCCCCTCAATCTGACCGGTAATACCGCGGCCAATTTGAGGCGTGTCATGCCGGGTAAATTGCACAGCCGCCACGACGACACCAAGGATAAAAGCAATCAGCAATCGTACCGCCCCATTTAGCGCGGCATGGTGGCGTGCATAAAGTGCCAGAAAAATAGCGGCCAGTATCATGAACGCCCCGCCACTCAAAAGCAGGACAAGCTGATCGCCGTGATGCCACAAGGCCGGCAAGCTATGTAAGAGGATTATCCCCGTTACAAACAGATAGAGATAGATCAATATCCGACGCTCTGGAACAATCAGGGGTGCAATTTGCAGTGCCATTGGTGTAGCATGCGCCCGAATATGGTCAATGATGCCAGCCTATCAGGAAGGGCTTAAAAAACTATGAATGTCGTTACAAGATTTGCGCCGTCGCCAACCGGTTATCTGCATATTGGCGGGGCGCGGACCGCCCTTTTCAACTGGCTGTTTGCGCGCCATCACGGCGGCACTTATCTTTTGCGAATTGAAGATACTGACAAGGCCCGGTCAACAGATGAGGCGATTGCCGCGATCCATGATGGGCTTGATTGGCTTGGGCTTGGCGGTGATCAACCAGCCATCAGCCAGTCGGCGCAAAGCCAGCGTCATTATGAGGTGGCGCTAGCGTTAATCGAGGCTGGTGCGGCCTATAAATGTTATCTAACTGATGATGAACTGACCGCGATCCGCGAGGCCAGCAAACAATCTGGTCATGCTGTCCGTTCGCCGTGGCGCGACAAAAACCCAGATGAGGCCCCGATTGATGCGCCTTTTGTGGTGCGGATGAAAATGCCAAGCGAGGGCAGCACCACAATTCTGGATGCGGTTCAGGGCGCAGTGACCGTGCAAAACCATGTGCTGGATGACATGGTGATTTTGCGGGCGGATGGGTCGCCAACCTATATGTTGGCGGTTGTCGTTGATGATCATGACATGGGTATTACCCACGTGATTCGCGGCGATGATCATTTAAACAACGCGTTTCGCCAATATATGGTCTATCAGGGCATGGGGTGGGATGTGCCGGTCTTTGCACATATTCCGCTTATCCATGGCAGTGACGGGGCAAAATTATCAAAACGGCATGGCGCGCTTGGGGTTGATGCCTACCGCGATATGGGGTTTCTGCCTGACGCGATGTTCAGCTATCTCTTAAAGCTGGGATGGAGTTACGGCGACATGGACATTATCAGCCGTGATGATGCAGTTTCGCTGTTTGATCTTGGCCGGATTGGTAAATCGCCTGCCCGTTTTAATGCTGATAAATTACGTGATGTAAATGCGCATTTCATTCGCACCATGGATGATGACACGCTATGTGCTATGATTACACAAACAATTGCCGAAACTGGTAACAGCCCGTCTGACGCCGCAAAATCTCGCATCCGAGCGCTCCTGCCTTTATTGAAGGAGCGCGCAAAGACCCACCTCGATATCGCTGGTTCAGTTGGTTATCTTTTGATTGATGGTGCGGTCACCATTGAGGATGACGCGGCCGCCCTTTTAAACGATGACGCCAAGAAAACCCTGCTTGACCTTGATCGGGCGCTGGAAACTGCGCCATGGACCTTGGATGGATTGAAAGAAGCGGTTAATGGCTACCTTGTTGAAAACGGGATGAAAATGCGTGATATCGGGCTGCCTCTGCGCGCCGCTGTTACCGGCATGAAGCAAACACCGTCAATCATTGATATTATGGTGGCTTTGGGACAGGCTGAGACCAGTCACAGGTTGCGGATCGCTTGCACACAACGCTAATTTGCGGTACCGTTAGGACGCTCCTCGCAGCAGACACAGTCGCCTGATGCACAGCGCTGTATTCGTCACATAACTTTTTTCATGAGGTCCGCTGATGGCTGACAATTCGTCTTCCGAAAAATCCGTAACAGTTACTGACAACGCATCAGGAAAATCAACGGTCTTGCCAGTCACGTCTGGAACGATCGGGCCGGATGTTATCGATATTCGCAAACTTTATGCAGAAACTGGAATGTTTACCTTTGATCCGGGCTATGGCGCGACAGGATCATGCGTTTCTGGGCTGACCTATATTGATGGTGATGAAGGGGTGTTGTTGCATCGCGGCTATGCGATCGAGGACCTCGCCGAAAAGGCTGACTTTCTTGAGCTGGCCTATTTGCTGCTTGAAGGCGAGCTGCCCGATCCGGAACAAAAAGAGGCGTTTGATACCGCAATTACCCGTCATACGATGGTGCATGAGCAGCTATCCATCTTTTTACGCGGGTTCCGCCGTGATGCCCATCCAATGGCAATCCTTTGCGGCGTTACCGGTGCATTATCTGCGTTCTATCACGACTCAACCGATATTCATGACCCATTGCAGCGCATGATCGCCTCAAGGCGGTTGATTGCCAAGATGCCAACCTTGGCATCAATGGCCTATAAATACTCGCTCGGTCAGCCGTTTAATTACCCGCGCAACAATCTGAAATATGCCGAAAACTTCCTTCATATGTGTTTTGCGGTACCGGCTGAAGACTATCATGTGGATCCGATCCTTGCCGATGCAATGAACAAAATATTCATCCTGCACGCTGATCACGAGCAAAATGCCTCTACATCGACTGTCCGGCTTGCTGGATCATCTGGGGCAAACCCATTTGCCTGTATTGCAGCAGGAATTGCTTCATTGTGGGGGCCTGCGCATGGCGGTGCCAACGAAGCCGTGTTGAATATGCTGAACGAGATTGGCAATAAGAAAAACATCCCCGAATTTATCAACAAAGCGCGTGATAAGGATGACCCGTTCCGCCTGTTTGGTTTTGGGCATCGGGTTTACAAGAATTTCGATCCACGCGCCAAGGTTCTTCGCAAGGCGTGTCATGACGTTCTTGGCAAGCTTGGCGTCAATGATGCGCTTCTTGAGCTGGCGATGGAGCTCGAGGAATTGGCTGTTAATGACAGCTATTTCATCGAAAAGAAGCTTTATCCGAATGTCGATTTCTATTCGGGCATTATTCTCAAGGCGATGGGCTTTCCGACCTCAATGTTTACAGTCCTGTTTGCTGTGGCACGCACCACCGGCTGGATTGCGCAATGGAACGAGATGATCACTGATCCAACACAACGTATCGGCCGCCCGCGCCAGCTCTATACAGGCCCAGCCCAGCGCCCTTATAAAGATCTTCAGTCCCGCTAAAGATTGTTGGAAATTTTAAATGAAATCTGCTGGCTTGGTTCGTCAACCAAGCCAGTTTTTTAAGGCCCTGATAATCATCTCATCAAAATGATCATGATTGCCGGTTAACCGCTGTTTTAGCTCGATTGCCGCCTGCTGCGCCCTCGATTTGGCCTGGCTGTCAGCAAGGCAATCCATTACCGCTGTTGCCAATGATGTGCCTGTCGCCTGTTCCTGAAAATAAAACGGATATAACGGCCGGCCTAAAATGGCATTTGGCAAAATAACCTTATCAAAATCAACCAGCCGCCGCCCAATGAACCCGCTGATACTGCCAGTGCGGTAACAGGTTACGCCAATTGTGCCACATAACGCCGCCTGCAAAGTAACCGTTCCTGACGTCGCAATCATCGCATCACTAGTCTGCAGAGCCGGAATTAAACCTTGCGGCTGATCAAGAATTACAACCCCCTCACCATCGGTAAGATCACGGATCAGCGGCAAAAGATGTGGTACCGCAGGCAGCACAAATTCGCTCGCAGGTTCATGGGTTCTGATAATCGCCGCAGCCGCCAGCATTTCCGGCAAGATAAGCGCGATTTCACTGCGGCGACTTCCCGGCAATAAGATGATTTTAGGGGGTGAAGACTTAGATTTATCCTCTTGTTTTGCTTTTAAAAAATCACCAAACGCCTCTGGGTGACCAATAAAATGAGCGTCAAGGCCAAGCGGGGTAAAATATTCAGGCTCGAACGGAAACAGGCATAATAGCCCATCCATAATGGCGGCAAATTTCTTTGCGCGCCAGCCGCCCCATGCCCATACTGTTGGGGCAACACAATGAACAATTGGCGCAGACCACCCCGCCGCCTTCATCCGCCGTTTTAACCGCGCTGCAAACCGGATCGCAAAGCCTTTATTATCGACCGTTAGAACAAGCCGGGGCCGCGCCTTCATCACTGCATCAACAAGATCATCAGCAAGACGTGACAAGCGCGGATAGGCGATGACAGCACTGCCAAAACCCATTACCGAAAGCGCGTTTATATCCTGCAATGATGCCGTCAACCCCTCGTTCTGCATCAACCGGCCGCCAACACCAATCCATTCCGGCCTGTCATAGGCAGCATTCACCGCGCGCATTAAATGCGCGGCAAGTTGATCGCCGGACGCCTCGCCAGCAATGATGAAAATCGGCGCCGTCATTTGGCTGTGCTGCGGTTAATGCCAATAAGGGTCATATTTGCAGCAACACAAGCAGCTTTTATTGCCGCCAGATCGTCGGCCAAAAGGACGGTATCTGCCTCAATCGCCAAAAGTGATAGCCCTGCTTTGGCGGCCGCCTCAATTGTAACGCAGCCCATAACGGGCATATCGAGGCGCGTGTCCTGTGCGGTTTTACGCATCTTAACCAAACAGCCAACCCCGCTTTCCGCATCAAGCAATGGCTTGGCACGGGCAATCATCTCGTCACTGCCCTCGGCAGCCTCAATGGCGATCACCCGGCCGTTTTGAACGATAATGGACTGGCCAACATCATGCGCGCCCAACGCGTCCAAAACCGCCATGCCAAGTGAAATTGCCGCCTCGCCATCGCCGTCAGGCGCCAGACCAACAATCAGGCCGGATGGCATTTTCCGATCTGGTAGAAATATGTCGACTGCGATGGTTTCAATTCCCTTTTCAGCAAAATAGGCCGCAACATGGCGAAGGGCGTTATCATCACCTTTGGTGATCATCTTGCCAAGGAGTTTCATCCCATCGAAATCCGGGCGTAATGCAGCCATTGACGGCCAGACCACCTTGCCAACCATCACCAATGTCTGGATGCCATGCTCGAGCATGATGCTGCGGGTCTTATTGATTGCCCCAAGGCGAATTGGCACGGTTTGATAGCCGCTGAAATCGGCGTCTGCCTGTCCTTCGATTGGCAGGATCAAAACCTCATGGCCTTGGGCTATCGCTGCCATGGCAACCTCGCCCGGCAAAGGCCCCTTTCCTGCAATGATGGCAAGCCGTTTCATGGCTGTGGCGCCCCCTTATTGGCAATTCTGCCGCAATATTGACAGCCTAGCGCTTGAACGATTGGCAAACACCATTGCGGCCAGCATTATCAATAAACGCAAATAATTGGTCACATTCAGCTGTACCGCTGAATTTTTCACGCACATCACTAAGCCGGCTCGCAAATAGCCCGTTGCCCCTGATCAATTGGCGAAACAGATCGCGCAATCCTGTGATCGTCTCGGCTGCGAACCCGCGCCGCTCTAAACCGATGACATTGACCCCTGCAAGGCGGGCGCGATTGCCGGCGGCGATGCAAAAGGGAATGATATCAGCATCAACGAGGCTATGCGCGCCAATCATCGAATGTGCGCCAACACGGCACCATTGCTGAACGCCGGCAAACCCTCCGAGCATGACATGATCGCCGATCTTTACATGACCGCCGAGTGCTACGTTATTCGCAAAGATAACATTATTTCCAACAACACAATCATGTGCAACATGAGCACCAGCAAAAAACAGCCCATTGTCACCAACGACCGTCTCCATAGCATCAATAGCGGTTCCGGGGTGCATCGTGACATGCTCGCGGATGACGCAATGCTGCCCGATTAGCAGACGTGACGGCTCGCCCGCATAGCGCGTATGCTGAGGCGCACAGCCTAGCACGGCAAAAGGATAAACCTCGCAATTGGCACCAAGCGTTGTGTGCCCCTCAATCGCAACATGTGCGTGAAGATGAACGCCATCACCAACCACTGCATGCTCGCCAATGACACAATAAGGGCCTATTTTTACATCAGCACCAATCTGCGCCGATGGTGATATAATTGCCGTTGGATGGATCGACTCGGTCATTCTAGCGATCCGGGTCAACAATCATGGCACCAAATTCAGCTTCGGCGACCAGCTTTCCGGCAACCTTGGCGGTTCCGGTAAATTTCCATAACGGGCCCTTTGCGGCAGTTTTGACAACGCGCATCTCAATCACATCACCGGGGCGAACCGGCTGGCGGAAACGTGCCTTTTCAATCGTGGTAAAGAAAACCAGTTTTCCTGTGGTAAAATCGGGGGTCGTTGCCGCCACCATCACTGATGCGGTTTGGGCAATAGCCTCGACAATTAACACGCCTGGCATCACTGGAAAATCGGGGAAATGGCCAGCAAAATACGGCTCATTCCCACTAACAGCTTTAATGCCGGTGGCTTCGGTGTCGGGAACAATATTCTCGACACGGTCGATAAGCAGGATTGGTGCCCTGTGCGGGATCAGTTTTTTAATCTGATCAATATTCAAAACATCTATATTTTCCGCCATTCGCCTATCCTTCTATGGTCGTTACCGGCCCATTCATAATACAAATCCCACGTGACTTCACTGCTTATTATGGTTTTGACGTTTTGGCCGCGCCAAGCCGGCGAATTGCCGCCTGATCACGCCAGAACTGCCGCTTTGGCACCGCTGGGAATCCGGCGACCTGTTCACCTGCCGCAACATCCTTTGTCACCCCGCTTCGTGCCGTCAGCACCGCGCCATCACCGATTGTGACATGCGGTGCAATGCCGACCTGTCCGCCCATGGAAACGCCAGCGCCTACCGTCACACTTCCCGAAATCCCGCACTGACCAGCGACAATTGATCGCTGCCCTATTGTTACATTATGGGCAATATGGCAGAGGTTATCCATCATTACATGAGCGCCAATAACAGTGTTACCAAGACTGCCACGATCAATTGCACAGCCACTGCCAATCGACACAAAATCATCAATAATCACCAGACCAAGATGCGGTAATTTAACCGCCCCATCTTTGGTCATTTCAAAACCAAACCCAGCCGCCCCAATAATGCAGCCAGCATCGATGGTAACTGCATTACCAATCATGCAATGCGATATTACGCTATTTGATCCGATGTAACAGTTTTCGCCAATGGTAACGCCGCGATGCAAAACAGCGCCAGCCTCGACCACAGTGCCAGCCCCAACGTTCGCTTGCGCCATGATGGTGGCTGATGGGTTGATATGTGCACCACTAGCAATATTTGCCAGCGGCGAGATGCCCGTGCTGTCAAATTCCATCGGCGGCGGCAGGATGAGATGCGATAGAGCCTGTGCAAACCCAATTCTTGGGGACGGCACAATCAGAGCGCTATTGCCGCCGTCAATCATCGGAAGACAAGCATCATTGGTAATTACAATCACCGGTTTTACTGTTAAAGTCTTTGCCGCATCGGGATTGGACTGATAGATCAGAGCCGAGGGCGTCGCAGTTTCAAAGGCCGTTATATCGGCAATTACAGTTTTTGCTGGTCCGTGTAATTCAGCCGCACCAATTGCGCCAGCAAGGTCGCCAGCAGTCACCCCCTCGAGAATTTGGTAAAATGCTGAATTGATCGACATTAACCTGCCCTACTGCGCCACCGGCTTTTTGATATCAATCTGGATGCGGGCATCTTTAGTACGATCATTCAGGCGCAAAAGCACCTCTTTCGAAATATTCAAATGTGGCAAAAACATCACGCTAGAGTCGCGATTTAAAATCAGATCAATCTTCCGCTCAGCAGCGATTTGAGTGATCACTTCAATGGCCAAAGTTCGGATATCGCCAAGAGCTTTTTGATAGGCATTGTCTATCGACTGCCTTTTGTACTGAATCTCTTTCTGCACCTCGGATACGCGCGCCTGAAACGCCGTCACAAGCTTGTCATATTCCTCTTTTGCAATCAGCTCTCGCTTCGCCAGCAAATCACGCTCATTCTGCTGCAAATCAACTTCAATCTCGCGAAACTCTTCCTGAAACTTTTCCCGCTGACCGTCCAGCAATTCACGAACACGGCCATTCGCATCAGCGGCCCGCAGCACGCCATCCAGATCAACAAGGGCAATGCGGCGCACTTCCATAGACTGACTATTCTGCGTCTCATCGGGCGGAGATTGCGCCCAGCCCGCCGGTGCTATGCTGACCGCCATGACCAAGGCGATCATCAGCGTAGTTGGCTTAAGATAGTTTAATACCTGCATCACTATAACCTAGTTCCAATATTGAACTGGAATGCCTTTGTTGTGTCATGCGACATTTTGGAGACAGGCTTTGCCCATGAGAATGACAATGGCCCAATCGCTGTCATCCAGTAAATACCGGCCCCAACACTCGCGCGCGCCTTTGATGTGTTTGGATTTGTCACACCAGTTGGATAATCCGTACCCCATAGTGACCCAACATCGCTAAAGACTGTCCATCTGACGCCTGTATCCTTATCAAGGCCTAGGCTCGATACAATTTCCACACGGCCAGCATACATTTTATTGCCGCCAACAGCATCAAGCGAGCCAGTATCGCGTGGGCCGATACCACCAGAACCAAATCCGCGGACATCACGACCACCGAGGTAGAAGCGCTGGGATTGCGTAACCTTGTCACCAAGACCGGTAATATATCCCAATTTACCCGACACTCCGAAAATAACTGATTTAAACAACATGGGCTTGTAATAAGCTGCTGAAAGCCGGGTTCGCAAAAACTTCACGTCACCGCCAAATCCAGACAAAGTCTCATCCATCTCTAGAAGATACCCCTCAGAAGGGTCAAACCGGCTGTCCCTTGTATCTTTTGATAGAACATATTTGATTGATGAGCGCAGGCGAGACTTGCCGTCTTCGCCAGTAACCGACTCAGCTGTAGTTGCGCCGATCGTTGTTTTTGACTGGCTAAGCTCATAATTCAACTGGTGATAAACATCGCGTGCCGCAGCAAAGCCGATACCAAACGACAGCCCGGTTTCATTCACAGTAGTTTCGTCGGTTTTATTCTTTGTTTTGAAGACATCAAAGCTGCCGGTAAGATCACGCCCCTGCAAATAGGGCTCGGTTAGGCCAATATTAAAGTTGGTCTCGGCCCCCGATGTCGAGATCGATAGACTGGCTCTGCGCCCAGTGCCAATGAAATTACGCTCGTTGATGCCGAAGGACACGCTGGATTTATCCAGCGATGAATAGCCAAGCCCAATTGAAAAATCACCTGTTGATTGCTCAGCGACTGTAACCTTTGTGACCGTTTGTTCTGGGCTAGACCCTTGCAATGTTGCAACCTTCACATCGCTAAAATACCCCAGATTTCTGACGTTGCGGATTGAACGATCAATTTTTAACTGATTATAGGCATCACCCTCAACAATCTCAAATTCCCGTCTTATGACGCGATCCAAGGTACGTGTATTATCAACAAACTCTATTCGCTCAACAAAATTACGCTGAGCCTTTTCAATGTTAATTGCGATATCGAGGGTCGCCGTTTCTGGGTAGGTCTTTATCTCTGGCGCAACATTTACAAAGGCATAACCAAAGGACCCTAGCCGGTTGGAGATATCAAGAAGACCCTGTTCAAGCGCGCGAACGTCATACCAGCGATCGTCACCAAAATCGACAAGCTGCTTTAACTCGGTCGGATCGATGCCCTCGATAGCGCTAGAAACAGTGACGTTGCTAACCTGATAACGCGCGCCCTCATTAATCAGAAAGCTAATTGCGAACCCGCTGCGATCGGGAAGCATACCGCCGCGCACACGATCGACCACAATATCGGCATAGCCGCGCGATAAATAAAATTGACGCAGCAACCGCACATCATAGTCAAGTCTGCCCTCATCATATTTATCAGTCGAAGACAAGAAGGCCCACCAGCGCGTCTCGCGGCTCGCAATGTTTTGGCGCAATGCACGGTCACTGAACGCATTGTTACCTGAAAAAGAGATTGAACTAATTTTAATCAACGGGCCTTCATTGACCTCAAAGACAAGGTCGACGCGATTCTCATCAAGCTCGATTATTTTTGGTTCAACCACTGCGGCAAAGCGGCCACTGGCGCGATAGATGTCAATCAGCTTGCGGGTGGCCTCAATCGCCACACTGCGATTGTAAACCCGGCGCGGTTGAACATCGATAATCTCGAGCAAACGCTCATCAGTAAGAACGTCATTTCCCTCAATATTAACCCGGTTGATAATTGGGTTTTCAACCACCGAGACAAGAAGAACAGACCCGTCCAGATTTAGTTTGATGTCCTTGAATAGATTTGTCTCATAAAGCCGTTCCAGCGAGTTACTCAATGATGCTGGTGACGTTAAATCACCAACCCGAACCGGCAGATAAGATTGCACAGTTCCACCCGCAACACGGCGATTTCCCTCAACACGAATTTCGGTAACCCGTACCCCATCATCTGCAAGCTGGGCATTGCCAGACTGAGCCACCACGAGAGCAAGGAATAAACCATAAATAAGGCGAATTAGACCAGTAAGGCGCATGAAGTTTCCGATCCCAAGCAAGATAAGACGCAAAACTATAGACAGCCTAACGGCATAGCGAAAGCCTAACAATGGCCGAATCTATAATTAAATCGCCTAGTTTAGGCTTTAAAACAAAGGCAACCGCTGTCTTTTAACCGGCTATTGAAATAGCCGTACAACATCAATCACGACGAGAAACAGCGTCAAACCCATTAAAATGGCGATACCGCCACGCATCAAAGCTGCCTGAAAGCCAAGCGGCAGTGGCTTGCCGCGCAGTGCCTCAAGCATAAAAAAGGTAAGATGCCCGCCGTCTAGGGCGGGAATTGGTAATAGATTAATCAGCCCAAGATTTATCGAAATAACCGCGGTTAACAGAATAAATGGCACAATTCCCTGATTAAGCACGGCACCCGAAATCTCGGCAATGCGAACCGGGCCACCGACCTCGCCTTGCTGCATATTGCCAGTAACAGCGCGGCCAAGGCTGCGCAGGATCACCACAGACATATGAAACGCGTCAGACGACGCCGCCATGATTGCAGCGCTAGGCCCAAGCCGCTGAAACTCTCCAACCGGCGGTGATTTGACGCCTAAGATGCCAATATCAATCTGCAGCTGCTCATTAAATTGGGCAGCCGGCGTAATATCTAAACTAAGATCGCGTCCATCGCGCTGGATGACGAACCCAAGGGTTTTATTGGGGCTTTCAACAACAAGCCCGCGCATATCGTTGAAATCGCGAATCCCGATGCCGTCGATCTCAACCACCTTATCGCCCGGCTTTAGGCCGGCACTGGCCGCTGGCATATTCGGGATTACATCACCGATAACCGCCGGAATGATCTGTTTGCCAACCGACATATAGACGACCGCAAATAGAAAAATCCCGAGAATAAAATTGGCAATCGGCCCTGCCGCGACAATCGCCATTCGCCAATAAAGCCCCGCATTACTAAAGCTGCCCGTGACGCCTGTGCCCGCGGCAGAGGGTGTGCTGGCCGCATCATCATCACCGCGCATCTTGACATAACCACCAAGCGGAATTGCCGACAGGCGCCACCGGGTTCCCGTTTTGGCTGTCCATCCGTAAATTTCAGGGCCAAACCCAATTGAAAAAACCTCAACAACGACGCCGGCTTTTCGCGCCACCCAATAATGGCCCAACTCATGGAAATACACCACTGGCGTGATTAAAAGCAAAAAGCCAAGGATTAGATCGGTAAAGCCGAGATCGGGCATGAGACATCCTGTAAGAAGCGAGTAAAAATTAAATCAAATAGTGGTGTAATCTAGACCAATTTAGCCATTTTTGAAAACTTATCGCGCTGCCACAATCTGTCGCGCCTCGCCGCGGGCACGCTGATCAATGGCAAATACCGCCTCAATGGTGGTTAAGTCACCATCCAGCCCCAAAGACAGGCACGCATCGACAACCCTCGCGATATCAGGAAAACTGATATTACCAGCTAAAAACGACTCAACTGCAACCTCATTAGCGGCGTTTAAAACAGCTGGCGCATTACCGCCGGCAGCAAGCGCATGGCGCGCAAGGTAATAGCAAGGAAAGCGATCTTGATCGACATTTTGGAAAGTTAGATTGCCCATCGCAGCAAGGTCAAATGGCTCTGGCTGCCAATCAAGACGCTCTGGCCATGCCATAGCGTAAGAAATTGGTATCCGCATATCCGCCCCGCCCATCTGCGCGATCACAGACCCATCACGAAAATGCACCAGCCCGTGGATTGCTTGCTGAGGGTGAACCAGAACATCAATCTTATCGTGCACAAGGTCAAAAAGCCAACGTGCCTCAATGACTTCTAACCCCTTATTCATCATCGTGGCGCTATCAATCGAAATCTTTTTACCCATTTCCCAATTTGGATGCTTGACCGCAGCCGCTGGCGTAATCGCGCTAAACTCACCCAATGGGAGAGTCAAAAAAGGCCCACCCGATGCGGTTAGGCAAATATGACTTAATTCGGCAGTACGGGCATTTGCTGTGTCGGAAGATTGATGCCCCTTCCACCCATTCCAGCACTGGAAAACAGCGTTATGCTCGCTGTCGATCGGTAAGATATGCGCGCCTGCTTCGATAGCGCGCCGCGTAACGACCGCGCCTGCCGACACCAGTGATTCCTTATTGGCAATTGCCACTGTTTGCCCAGCGTTGACTGCCGCGAAAACAGATGGCAGACCAGCCAGACCGCTAATGCCCGCAATCACCAGATCAACCGGAATAGTTGCGATGTCGCTGCAAGCCGCCTCACCGGCTACAACTTGGCAGTTAAGCGTCCCAATCAAATCCTTTAATTGGGCGAGATTTGTAGTTTCGTGAATACCAATTATCTCTGGCTTGAACTCATGCGCCAGTGCCGCAAGCGCCTGAAAGTCTTTTCCCGCGACCAATGCGCGGACAGCAAAACGCTCTGGATGCTGGCGCACTAACTCAAGGCTGCTCTGCCCGATCGAGCCAGTTGCACCCAGAACCGTAATATGTCTTATCTCAGCCATAACCGAAACCAATTAGATAACAAAAAGATATACATATGCCGCTGGAAAAACAAAGACATAGCCGTCAAACCGATCAAGTAGGCCGCCATGGCCCGGCAGAATTGACCCGCTATCCTTGACATTAAGGCTGCGTTTCACGGCGGATTCAAGCAAATCTCCTGCCTGTGACAAAACACCAATGACCAACCCGAAAAATATGGCCTCACCGGCGCCAGCAAAGCCAAGCACCGTTGAAAACAGCATCGTCCCCAGCATGGCAGCAAACAATCCGCCAAGACTGCCTGAAATCGTTTTATTAGGGCTGACCCTCGGCCATAATTTTGGCCCACCGACACGGCGCCCGACAAAATAGGCAGCACTATCACAAGCCGCAATGACCCCCGCCAACGCCAGCAGAATGACGTGACCTAATGGCTGTGATAGCAGCAAACTGGCGCTGGCAAGGCACAGGCACAACCATCCGACAAACATTGCTGCCAACTGGCTGACGTAAACGCCAACGACGATCGCCCCAAGCCCCGCCAATGATAACATCAACAAAGGGGACAGGCTCAAAAGCCATGGCGGCGTTGTTAGAACGCTGATCACCGCCAGAACTATCAGACCAATTGGCACCGGGAGCGCAAGAATGCGTTTTGTCTCAAAACCCATTAAAATGCCGAGGCATAAAACCACCAGCCCGGCGATTTTCTGGTCATACCAGACTAAACCCACAACTGGGATTAACAGCATCGCGCCAAGCAGACGGCGCATTGTGCCTGAAGATTTTGCCAGAATGGTCAATCTAGATCACTTTTCACCATATGAAATTTAACAACATCACCCGATGCCCCACCAAACCGGCGATCACGCATCGTGAAACTATCCATGGCTTGCGAGAGATGTTTTGTGGTGAATTCAGGCCAATAAACATCCGTGAAGTAAAGTTCGGCGTAATGCAAATCCCACAGCAAAAAGTTCGAAATTCGCTTTTCACCACCAGTTCGGATGAGCAGATCAACCGGCGGTAGCACGCTGGTCGAGAGCCGCGATTTCAACAAATCATCATTGACCTGACTGGCCTTTAACAACCCTGTTTCAACTTCATGCGCTATTTGTCCAGCCGCCGCCGCGATATCCTGACGGCCACCATAGTCAAGCGCAACTGTCAGATTCAAGCCGGAATTGCCAGATGAGCGGTTTTCAACATCGCGAATTGCACTTTGCAGCTCATCCGAAAAGCGGTCTCGCCGACCAACAATGCGCAGCCGGATATTTTGGTCAATCAATTCTTGCGACTGGGTAAGAATAAAACGCTTCATCAGCGCCAAAAGGCCGGCAACCTCACTGGATGGGCGCTGCCAGTTTTCAGACGAAAAAGCGAACACGGTCAACCATCGGATCTTATATTCAATTGCGGCGCGGCTGACCACTTTCAATGTGTCTGCCCCCTGATGATGACCCTTTAAAATCTCGAAACCATGCGCGTTCGCCCAGCGGCGATTACCATCCATAATAATTGCTAAATGATTCAAAGATTGCTGCATTTCGACCCTTTTCGAAATTGAAATAGAGCGCAACTCATACTTGCGTTATCTCTTTTTCCTTATGCGAAAGAGCATCATCGACCTTTTTTACAAATTCGTCGGTAAGTTTTTGAACCTGATTTTCTTGCGCATGACGGTCATCTTCAGAAATCAATCCATCTTTTTCGGCTTTACGCGCAATTTCAATACCGTCGCGCCGAACATTACGGATCGCAACACGGCACGCTTCAGCATAGCGTCCAGCAACCTTCACCATATCCTTGCGGCGTTCTTCAGACAGATCGGGGATCGGCACGCGAATAAGGCTGCCCTCGGCCGATGGGTTCAGCCCAAGGTCAGACTCGCGAATCGCCTTTTCAACCGCTGGCGCCATTGATGCGTCCCAAACAGATACGGTCAACAGCCGTGGCTCAGGTGCCGAGATGTTTCCCACCTGATTCATCGGCATCTTTGATCCATAGGCATCGACCATGATTGGCTCAAGCATACCAGTGGAGGCACGCCCCGCACGCAACCCCATGAATTCGGTTTTGAGGCTTGCCAAACTTGCGTCCATGCGGCGCTGAATATCATCAATGTCAAGTTCTGCCATGATTATCCCCTATTACGGTCGGTAGGGCTGCCCCACCATTTTTCATTATCTTTTAAATCAGGAAACGATGGTAAATCGCCCCTCATGCTTTACTACGCGTTCAAACTCCCCTGGCGTTTCAATCGAAAACACCAAGATTGGAATATTGTTTTCTCGTGACAGTGAAATTGCCGATGCGTCCATAACACGCAAATCATCGGTTAAGACTTGCATATAGCTAAGCTTATCATATCGCTTTGCATCTTTGTTCTTTTCAGGATCGTCGGAATAAACACCATCGACCCGCGTGCCCTTCAGCAATGCCTGACAATTCATCTCAGACGCCCGCAATGCCGCGGCCGTGTCGGTCGTAAAGAACGGGTTCCCTGTCCCTGCGGCAAAGATGACAACGCGGCCTTTTTCGAGGTGGCGCGTCGCCCGACGCCTGATGTAAGGCTCGCAGACAGCACTGATGTTAAGGGCCGATTGTACACGCACCGGAACATCAATTTGTTCAAGCGCATTCTGCATCGCCAATGCATTCATCACGGTTGCCAGCATGCCCATATAATCGCCGGTGGCGCGTTCCATACCGGCAGCGGCACCTGACATGCCGCGGAAAATATTGCCGCCACCAATGACGAGGCAAACCTCGACACCTGTGGCGACAACGTCTTTGACCTGCTGGGCAACGGTTCCAACCATTTCAGGATCAATGCCATAGGGAAGTTTTCCCATTAAGGATTCACCAGAAATTTTCAGCATCACTCGGTTATAGACATGCGGCGATGCGGGTTGGGACGATTTTGTCACTGGCAGGCTACTCCTTTAGATAGATCGTGTTTGAACCCCAATTATGCCAGTTGCGCTGCAACTTCGGCGGCAAAATCAGACTCTTCACGCTCGACACCTTCGCCAAGATTAAACCGGACAAATGCCTTTAACGCAATATCAGCGCCTGCATCTTTTCCAGCTTTCGCGATTACGTCGGCAATGCGGGTCTCACCATCAATGACAGATGTCTGCTCGAGCAATACAACTTCCTGATAGTATTTCTTCATCCGGCCTTCGACCATCTTTTCGGCAATTTCCTGTGGCTTGCCAGATGCTTTTGCCTGTTCGATCAAAACATCGCGCTCACGGGCAACAGCGTCAGCATCCAGATCTTCGATCGATAGGCTGGCAGGTGACGTTGCTGCAATATGCATCGCAATCTGCTTGCCAAGCGCAACCAAAGCAGCCTCATCAGCGGCTGATTCCAGAGCAACAAGCACACCAATCCGGCCAAGGCCATCAGCGGTTGCATTATGCATGTAAGGCACAACGGCGCCATTGCTGACTTCGAGTGTCTGCATACGGCGAAGTGACATATTTTCGCCAATGGTAGCAATCTTCTGAGTCAGTTCATCGGCAACATTTCGGCCGGTTCCCGGAAAATCGAGACCTTTCAGCGCTTCGATGTCGGTTACGTTCAGTGCCAAATTGGCAAGCGCCGAGGCAAATGCCTGAAATTCGCTGTTGCGTGCCACAAAATCTGTTTCAGCATTCAATTCAACGACAGCACCTTTGCTGCCGGCAACCGCGATACCAACCAAACCTTCAGCCGCGACACGACCCGATTTTTTAGCGGCAGCCGCCAGACCTTTGGTGCGCAGCCAGTCGATAGCGGCGTCCATATCACCATCGGTTTCACCGAGGGCTTTTTTACAATCCATCATGCCCGCGCCAGATTTCTCGCGCAGTTCTTTTACCAGAGCAGCAGTAACACTCATCTCATCGTTCCTTATTTCATAAAGACAAAATTAATGGCAGCGTGCCGCCATTTCGTAAATTTCAAATGCTGCCAGCAAGGCGCCAAGCCAGACAACGAGCCAGACAACGAACCAGGTCCAAAGCCCGCTGGCAGCAATATGATTTAGGCGCTCGCAGCCGTATCGTCAGTTGCAGCTGCTTCAACTGGGGCTTCAGCTTCAGCCGGCGCGGCTTCAAGCGCAGGTTCTACCGGCGCTTCAATAGCTTCACCGGCGTCACCACCTGATTTCATCAGCTCGGTTTGCAGACCGTCCAGAACCGCAGCCTGAACCAGCTCGCAATAGAATGTGATGGCGCGCATCGCGTCATCATTGCCCGGAATAAGATAGTCGACGCC
>Ga0233450_10000206_pt1 | contig 68976 bp, 74 predicted proteins | sample 011ome_30_FD_189956 | JGI IMG/M metagenome (GOLD analysis project Ga0233450, IMG submission 189956) | Coastal salt marsh microbial communities from the Groves Creek Marsh, Skidaway Island, Georgia - 011501CT (spades assembly) | ecosystem: Environmental > Aquatic > Marine > Intertidal zone >... | reverse complement strand
CAAAGACCAAACAAAAGACCAATAATGGCTGATTTAAGAGACTCTGGAGCAATAGAACAAGATGCAGATGTTATTTTGTTTATATATAGAGATGAAGTTTATAATGAAGATTCTGAACAGGGCAACAAGGCTGAAATAATTATAGGTAAACAAAGAAATGGTCCCATAGGTACCGTTCACCTTACTTTCCTAAAAGAATACACAAGATTTGAAAACTTCTCTAATGATGGTTTCTACGATTCTTTTGAATGACCTCGCTTAAATCAGAATTATTAATTGATCCATCTATAATCCAAGAAAATATTCTTTATATAAAGAATTTAATGCCAAAAGAAAGCAAATTTATGGCCGTAATAAAGTCAGATGCTTATGGTCACATCATTGAGAACTTAATTAAAACCATTGATAATCATGTCCATGGATATGGAACAGTTAGAATTGAAGAAGCAATAAGAATTAGAAATAAATCAAATAAAAAAATCTTATTAATGACAGGAGTCTATTCTGAAAATGACCTTGAACTAGCTAAGAAGCATAATTTTGATTTAGTTGTGCATAATCAGACCCAGTTTAATTTAATCCAAGAGAATGATTACTATAAAAATCTATGGTTTAAAGTTAATACTGGCATGAATAGACTAGGTTTTGAAGAGCAGGATTTTTTAGATATATATAATAAAAATCTTCAAGATAAAAAAATTGTTCTCATGTCGCACATGGCATCATCATCTGATCCAAAAAAACACAGCAATCAAGAACAGCTATCAAGATTTAATAATATTGCTAATCAACTAGATGGGGCTTTTGAAAAGAGCATAGCAAATACTGGATGTATTTTTAATTTTCCTGAGCATTGTTATGACTGGGTTAGATGCGGTATTGGTATATTTGGTGGTTACTCAGGTTCACATCAGCTTAAAACAGCAATGACTTTAAGATCACCAATTGTTGATATAAGAAAAATTAAAAAAGGTGATTCCGTAGGGTACGATGGAAGAGCAATAGCTCAAAGTGACATGAGAATTGCAACAGTATATATAGGTTATGCTGATGGTTTAGCTCAAAACCTAAAGGATGGAACCCTAGTTCATGTTAATGATAAACCAGCAAAAATATTTGGAAAAGTTAGCATGGACCTTACAACCATTGATGTTACTAATCATGAAGATTGTAAAATCGGTGATTTTTGTGAAATTTTCTCACCAGAATCTAGTATTAATAATGTCTCCATACCTAATGATCTAATATCCTATGATCTTATGATTAAAATCAAATCAAGAGTAGAAAAAAAATACATCAATTAGTTAAATAATCTTTTTAATATTTCACTATTTATTGATATCTGTTATTCTGTTATCCCATCATGATTACATTAAATGATGGCAAAAACTAAATACATTTTCGTTACTGGCGGAGTAGTCTCTTCTTTAGGAAAAGGTATAGCAGCAGCATCTTTAGGTGCTCTTCTTGAATCAAGAGGTCTTTCAGTATCTCTTATAAAAGTTGATCCATATATAAATGTAGATCCTGGAACAATGAGCCCATTCCAACATGGTGAAGTCTTTGTTACCAATGATGGAACTGAAACTGATCTTGATTTAGGTCATTACGAGCGTTTTGTAAGATACCAAGCATCTAAGAAGAATAATTTTACTGCAGGAAAAGTTTACGAAACAGTTATCAGGAATGAAAGAAAAGGTAAATATTTAGGTGGTACAGTTCAGGTAATCCCTCACATTACTAATGAAATTAAACAAAGGATTAAAGCAGGAGGTCTTGGAAAGGATATTGCGATTGTTGAAATAGGTGGAACTGTTGGTGATATAGAAAGCCAACCCTTTGTTGAAGCTATAAGGCAAATGGTATTAGAACTTCCAAAAACATCATCAGCTGTTGTTCATTTAACACTAGTTCCATTCATCAAGGCATCAGGTGAATTAAAAACAAAACCTACTCAACATTCTGTCAAAGAACTAAGATCATTAGGGATAAGTCCAGACTGCTTGATATGCAGATCAGAACAAGAGCTTCCTAAAGATGAAAAGAAAAAGATAGCTTTATTTTGTTCAGTTGATCAAGAGAATGTGATCTCAATGCATGATGTCCAAACTGTTTACTCTATACCCTTATTGTTAAATAAACAGAAAGTTGATGACATAATTTTAAAAAAATTAAATATTAAAACCCATAAACCAAAACTTGCAGATTGGAAAAGAGTTGTTAGGGCTAGTCTTAACCCAGAAAGAGAGGTGAATATCGCCTTTGTTGGAAAATACACAGAGCTACAAGACTCATATAAATCAATCAATGAAGCATTGGAGCATGCTGGAATAAAGCATAAAACAAGAGTAAATATAAATTTTGTGTTGGCTGAAACAATAACATCAAGAAATGTAAAAAAATTAATTGGAAAACATGATGCAGTTCTTGTGCCTGGAGGTTTTGGACAAAGAGGTGTAGAGGGTATGATTTTGGCTTGCAAATATGCAAGAGAAAATCAAATCCCTTATTTAGGTATTTGTTTAGGCATGCAGGTAGCTATTATAGAGTACTGTAGAAATGTACTAGGTTTTAAGGATGCAAATAGCACCGAATTTGACTCTAAAACAAAGAATCCTGTAATAGCACTTATAACTGAATGGAGTGACAGATCTGGCAAAAAAGAAGTGAGAAATAAAGATTCTGATCTAGGAGGAACTATGCGACTAGGCGGACAGCTTTGCAAACTTCAGAAAAGCTCAAATGCATATAAAATGTATAAGAAACTTGAAATTGTTGAGAGGCACAGACACAGATATGAAGTTAATCCATTCTATAAGGATGCAATGTCTAGTGCTGGGTTGTCTATAGTTGGAACCTCTAGCGATGAAAAGCTTGTTGAAATGATAGAAATCAATAATCATAAGTGGTTCCTAGCATGCCAGTTTCATCCTGAATTCACTTCTAATCCTAGAGATGGCCACCCTATATTTAATAGTTATATTAAGAGTACAATAAAGCATGACAAATGAAATAAAACTAAGAGACTTTACAATCGGCAATGATGAAAACCTATCGTTAATGGGTGGTATGAATGTATTGGAATCAAGAGATTTGGCAATGAATGTGGCTGAAGAATTCGTTAAAGCATCAGAAGCTCTTAATATAAATTATATTTTTAAAGGTTCTTATGACAAAGCTAACCGCAGTTCAATAAATTCATTCAGAGGACCTGGACTAGAAGAAGGTTTAAAAATTCTTCAAGAGATAAGAGACACTTTTAATATTCCAGTAATAACCGATATTCATGAGCCTGACCAAGCGAAGCCAGTGAGTGAAATTTGTGAAATTGTTCAGATTCCTGCATTTCTTGCTAGGCAGACTGATTTGGTAACTGCTGCTGCACAAACTAATTCAGTAATTCAATTTAAAAAACCACAGTTTTTATCTGCTCCTGAGATGAAAAACACTATTGAGAAATGTATTTCTGCAGGTAATGATAAAATTACTTTGTGTGAAAGGGGTAATTCATTTGGATACAATAATTTGATTGTTGATACTTTGAATTTTCAAATACTTAAAAACCTATCTAAGCCTGTTATCTTTGATGTAACCCATTCACTTCAACTTCCAGGAGGTCTGGGCAATGCTGCTGGTGGCCGAAGAGAGTTTTTGCTAAGTCTAGCTAAAGCTGGTATCTCTCAAGGAATTGCTGGCTTATTTTTGGAGGCTCATCCCAATCCTGATGAAGCTAAGTGTGATGGGCCATGTGCTTTAAAATTAGATATGGTCAAACCATTCTTGAAACAAATAAAAGAACTTGATGATTTCGTAAAGACACAAGAGACTTTTAAAATTTAAAATAATTATGTCAACAATTACTTTTGTTAAAGCTATTCAGGTATTAGATTCTAGAGGACTACCAACTGTTTCTTGTTCAATAAAATTAAGTGATGGTAGCTATGCATCAGCAATTGTTCCAAGCGGGGCATCAACGGGAACAAAAGAAGCTCTTGAGCTAAGAGATGGGACTGATGCTTATTTAGGTAAAGGAGTTCAGAAAGCTGTAACAAATATTAATAATACTATTGCTCCAGCAATAATAAATCTTGATCCAAAAAAACAAGCTGAGATTGATAAAATAATAATAGATCTCGATGGTACAAGTGACAAATCAAAGCTTGGCGCTAATGCCATTTTAGCTGTTTCACTAGCAGTCTCTCATGTTGCAGCAAAAAGTAAAAACATAGATCTTTTTGAACATTTTTCATCAATTTTTAAAGATATTACAGGCAATACACCCTCAAAGTCTCTGCCAATGCCTATGCTGAATATCCTCAATGGAGGCGAGCATGCAGATAATAATATCGATATTCAGGAATTTATGATAATTCCATCAAATGCTAAGAGCTTTCAAGAAGCCATGAGATGGTCTAGTGAAATATATTGGAATCTTAAAAATATTTTAAAACAACAATCCCTGTCAACAGCAGTGGGTGACGAAGGTGGTTTTGCTCCAAATTTAAAATCAAATGAAGAAGCTTTAAGTTTAATTCTTGATTCAATTAGTAAATCTGGTTTAGTGCCAGGAGAAGATGTATTTTTAGCTCTTGATTGTGCGTCTAGCGAATTTTATGATGGCAAAAATTACAATCTGAAAGGTGAGGGTAGATCACTTTCCTCTGATGAATTTGTCTCTTATCTTGAGGAATTAGTAAATAAGTACCCAATTGTTTCTATTGAAGATGGTATGGATGAAAACGACTTTGATGGCTGGAAGCTTTTAACAGATAGAATTGGCAAAAAATGCCAGCTTGTTGGAGATGATTTGTTTGTTACAAATAAGACTATTTTTCAGCAAGGGATTGATTTGGGGCTTGGAAACTCTATCTTGGTAAAATTCAATCAAATTGGCACTATATCTGAAACAATGGAAACCATTCACTTAGCTAACACCAATGGTTATTCATCAATTATTTCCCACAGATCTGGAGAAACTGAAGATACAACGATTTCTGATTTAGCTGTTGGTCTTGGTGCAGGGCAGATTAAAACCGGAGCACCATGTAGATCCGATAGAGTTGCTAAATACAACAGAATTTTATGGATTGAATCAGATTCAGAGAATATTAAATTATCTGAATGAACAGATTCTTAAACTTGTCAATTGCACTTTTATCAATTCTACTTTTAATTCTCATCTATTCTGTGTTGTTCGGTGCTAATAGTTATCAAGAAAAGGCATTGCTAGTTGAACAAAACAATGCCCAAAATATTAAAAATGATCAATTAAAAAAAGAAAATGATATATTGGCTTTTGAGATTCAAAATGCTCAAAATTCAGATGAGCATATAGAAAATCTAGCTAGGGAAAAACTTGGACTAAGCTATCCTGATGAAGAATTTATAGTAATTAAAGGCCTAGAAAATACTAAAGATGACTAAAAAAACTATACCAGTAATAGTGCCTGCAGCTGGAATAGGCTCACGATTTGAAACTGACATACCAAAACAATATTTTAAATTAGATATATTTACCGTAATCGAGACGACAATAAAAGAGTTGCTAAATTCTAATATAGTTGAAAGGATTATTATTTGCGTTGCAGACGATGACAAGTTTATTGAGCAGCAGGATTTTTATGATGATCCCAAAATCAAAATTATTAAAGGAGGCTCAACAAGAGCTCAGTCAGTTTTTAATGCATTAAACGATCCAGTTTTGGAGGATTATGACTATGTTGCTATACATGATGCCGCTAGGCCAAACTTCTCCAATAAGGATTTAAGTAGTATGCATGATAAATTAATTAATGAAAAACTAGATGGCATTTATCCATATATACAACTAACAGACTCTTTAAAGTCCTATCAAAGTGGAACAGTCAATAAAGATGAATTTTATTTAGCTCAAACACCCCAGATCTGCAAAAAAAGCTCAATACATACTGCTCTAAAAAATTGCTTAAATAATAATATTGAAGTTCCGGATGAATCTTTTGCTCTTGAGTATTCCCAATTTTTAGTTGATAAAGTTCAAGGACAAAGAAATAACATTAAGATTACCTACAAAGAAGATATTGACCTAATTTCTAAATTTCTTACAAGAACAGGCACCGGTTACGATCTTCATAAGTATAAGGACGGCAAAGGTATTCTCCTTGGGGGGCACTTGATACCATGTGAATATAGTATTGTTGCTCACTCAGATGGTGATGTTCTACTGCATTCTTTAGCTGACTCAATTTTAGGAGCTTCTGCTCTTGGAGATATAGGGATGTTTTTCTCTGATACAGATCTTGCAAACAAAGGTTTAGATAGCTCAAAAATTATAGAATTTTGCTTGCTAGAAATTGCTAACATGGGATTTGAAATATTTAACGTTGATATAACTATCATATGCGAGTCACCGAAAATAAATCCTCACAGAAATCAGATATTAAAAAGTTTAAGTAAGATATTGAAAATAAACGAAAATAAAATTGGTTTAAAAGCAACTACATCAGAAAAGCTTGGTATTATTGGTAGCAATCAAGCGATTGCTGTCCAAACACTAACTAATTTAAAGAAAATATGAAAATACTTCTCACAAATGATGATGGTTATGATGCAGAAAATATTCAGAATCTGTTTTTGGAACTTCAAAAAATTCATGATGTATGGATAGTTGCTCCAAAAAATAATTGTAGTGGCATGAGTGCAGCAATTTCATTTTTAAAAGATACAGAAATCGAGAAGATTGGTGAAAATGTTTTTTCAGTTGATGGCACCCCTGCTGATTGTACGTATTTTGGATTATTAGGTCTTATGGATTTTGAATTTGATATTGTTGTTTCTGGTATCAATCATGGAGCAAATATTGGAAATGATGTTTTATATTCAGGTACAGTAGGTGCTGCAGTTGGCGGTAGAAAATTAAAATATCCTCCCATTGCAATATCTGTTGCATCTTATAATGCAAAAGATCCTAAATTTATTGCAAAAAAATCCGTAGACATTATCAACCTTATTGTAAATTCAGCCAGTGGCTATAGCGGTAAAGTTTTTAATATAAACTTACCCGATATAAATGAAGAAGAGTACAAAGGTATTAAAATTACCTCTCTCGCCCAAAAAGGTATTCCAAACAAACCTGTCATGATTGAAAAAAGCAAAAATGTATCTACGTATAGATACAATTTTTCTGGAGAACCTATAAAAGGAAACCAGTTGACTGATGCAGAGGCAATAAATGATGGATATGTTTCAATTTCAATACTAGATTATGATCTTGATAACAATGAGCTTATAGAAAGCTTTAAAAAGTTTGTATGAAGAATTCTGGTTTTACTTTCAGAAGAGTTAGGGAGGAGATGATAGAAAATCTTCTTAACATGGGCATTAAAGATTTTAGGGTCTTAGATGCAATATCCCAAGTTCCTCGTCATATATTTATTGATGAAGCCTTATGGTCTCGTGCATATGAAAACAGATCACTAACTATAGGTTACAAGCAGACCATATCGCAGCCATATATAGTGGCTAGAATGACCGAGCTTTTAATTTCTCATACAAAAGATAGAGGAAAAATTTTTAATAATGTTTTAGAGCTTGGAACGGGATGTGGCTACCAATCTGCAGTACTTTCCTATTTTTGTGAAAATATTTACTCTGTAGAGAGGATTAAGCCCTTGGTTTCAAAAGCAAGAGAAAATCTAGCTAATCTAAAAATTAGAAATATTGAAATTATTCATGGCGATGGTTTTACCGATTGGGATAAAAATAAAAAATATGATGGTGTAATATGTGCAGCCGCACCTCGAGAATATCCCCATGAGCTGGTGGACTCTCTTAATCTTTCTGCAAAGATAGTTCTCCCAGTAGGAAACTTCTCAAATCAAAAATTGAATGTTATTACCAAGATTTCTGAAGATGAAATACTTGAGGAAAGTTTTGAGGATGTGTCTTTTGTTCCCATGCTTCCAGGTAAATCTTTTGATGGTTCTGAGTTATGAATGAAAGATTAAGGTTTATAGTTGCTGGATTTTTTGTAGGACTTGCTGAAATTCTTCCTGGTATATCTGGTTCCACCGTAGCAATAGCTTTTAATGTTTACCAAAAATTCATTCTATTTTTATCTAATTTAAAAGTATCTAACCTAAGCCTCAAGTACAAAGAATTAAACAAAGTCTTTTTCTTGGATCTCATTATTCCTTTCCTTTTCTCAATGGCTTTGACTGTAATCTTATTATCTAACTTAATAATGTTTTTATTTTCTGAATACACATATTATTTTATGGTTTTCTTGGGTTTATTGATGTGCTTAATTGCTTTTGTGTTGATAAAAAGGATCAAAGACCATTTAGATAATAAATTAAAATTATTTTTTTATTTTATTCTTGGCGCTGTTTTTGGATTTTTGTTAAATCAGATTAATTTAATTCTTACAAATCCTAACTTTATTATTCTTTTAGCAGTTGGATTTATAGCTTTTACCTTTTTTTTAATGCCAGGGATATCTGGAAGCGCAGTGCTATTGTCTATTGGTGCTTATGAATTGATTATCGGATCGATAGCAACACTAAATATAACAACATTAATTCCCTTTGCTTTGGGATGCCTGATATCACTTTTTACAATGCCAAAAATTGTTAATTATCTACTAGATAGGTTTAATACAAACATAATGACTTTCTTTTCAGCTCTTATTTTAGTTAGCGGGATAATATTGTTCCCATTTATTACCCTATAAACCTATTAGGTCTCTTTTATTCTTAATTGATTCGTATTTTTCAGCTTCTGGATGAGGATCTTTGGCCTCAACTATATTTTCATATACCTCAGATAGCCGGGCATTAATTTCAATAAAATCAATCTGGTCTTCAGGAAGCTCATCCTCTGAAAGGATTGCATCAATAGGACATTCAGGTTCGCATAGAGCACAATCAATACATTCGTCTGGATGAATAACTAAGAAATCAGGACCTTCGTAGAAACAATCAACAGGGCATACTTCTACACAATCTGTGTATTTACATTTAATACAGGATTCAGTTACTACAAATGTCATATACTTAGAATAATAACGTAAAATTAAAAAGAAGACTTTAAGCGATTAAACAAAAAAAATATATAAACTTTTAATTAAAGTTGTATTTTTTTTATATTAAGTATTATACTGTATATACATACAGTAAGGAGAAGACCATGCCAAAATTAAAAGATACCAAAAAAACCTTAAAGGATACACTTGCAGATATCGATAGCCAGTTCGGGAAAGGTACAGTTATGAGAATGGGGGATAGAGAGATGTTAGATATCCCTTCAATATCTACTGGATCTTTAGGGCTTGATATAGCTCTGGGTATTGGCGGTATTCCTAAAGGGAGAGTTACAGAAATTTATGGACCAGAGTCTTCAGGAAAAACAACTCTAACCTTACAAATAATTGCGCAGTGTCAAAAGGAAGGCGGCACATGTGCCTTTATTGATGCAGAGCATGCACTTGATCCGCAATATGCTGAAAAGCTTGGTGTTAATGTTGATGAACTTCTTTTATCACAACCTGATACCGGAGAGCAAGCATTAGAAGTTGCTGATATGTTAGTTAAGTCAAAAAGTGTTGATTTGGTAATTATTGATTCAGTTGCAGCTTTAGTTCCAAGAGCAGAGATTGAGGGCGAGATGGGTGACCATCATGTTGGGCTTCAAGCTAGATTAATGTCGCAAGCCTTAAGAAAAATTACGGGAAATATTCAAAGGTCTGGTGCAACGGTAGTTTTCATTAATCAGATAAGGATGAAGATAGGAGTCATGTTTGGTAGCCCTGAAACTACAACTGGAGGAAATGCACTTAAGTTTTATTCTTCAGTGAGGCTTGATATTAGAAGAATCGGATCTGTTAAAGAGGGTGATGAAGTAATGGGAAATGAAACCAGAGTAAAAGTTGTAAAAAATAAAGTTTCACCACCTTTCAAACAAGCAGAATTTCAAATTATGTATGGTTTAGGAATTAATCAAGAGGGTGAAATTTTAGATTTTGGACATAAGCTTGGTTTAGTTGAAAAATCTGGGGCATTTTACAAACTTAATGGCGAGACTATTGGGCAAGGTAAAGTAAAAGCGAGTCTTTATTTAAAAGAAAATGCCAAAATTCGTGATGGCTTAATAAAGGAAATTAGATCTTCTTATATTGCTTCTAAGTCAAAAGCAAAAGAAACAAAATAATAATTTGCTACAATAATCCATATAAGAAATTTATGAGGATTTATTTATGTCGGAGAAAGCATATATTGTAGGTGCAGTCAGAACTCCCGGTGGTAAAAAAAACGGTAGCTTAAGTCACTGGCACCCTGCAGATATGGGTGCAGTTGTTCTTGATGAGCTTGTTAAAATTACAGGCATTGATCCAAAAGATATAGATGATGTTATCTTTGGTTGTGTTGATCAAGTTGGTGCACAGTCAGGAAATATTGCTAGAAATTCTATACTTGCATCAAGCTTACCTGAATCTGTTCCAGGAACTTCTGTAGATAGGCAATGTGGTTCCTCTCAACAGGCACTTCACTTTGCTGCACAAGCCGTAATGTCTGGAACCCAAGATGTTGTTATAGCTGGAGGTGTTGAGGTAATGTCACTTGTTCCAATTGGTGCAAGTGTTAAAGATGGATATGATGCTGGTCATGGCTTCCCTTTTAATGCAAAAGGTATTGAAGATAGATATCCTGGTGTCTTCTTTTCTCAATTCACAGGTGCAGAACTTGTAGCAGAAAAATGGAATTTATCCCGTAACGATTTAGATAAATTTGCGTTAGAGAGTCATAAAAAAGCTGCATATGCGACATCAGAAGGTTATTTTGATAGGGAGATCGTTCCTATTGAGTCAAGATCAGATTCTCTTGAAACCTCAATTTTATCTAATGATGAAGGAATTAGATATGATGCATCATTAGAAGCTCTATCAGGGCTTAAAACAGTTTCAGATGGTGGTGTTATTACAGCAGGCAATGCTAGTCAAATTACAGATGGAGCATCAGCTGTAATGGTTTGTAATGAAAAGGGGTTAAGCAAGATTAAAAATGATCCTAGAGCTGAAATAATCTCTTTATCAGTCGTAGGTGATGATCCTGTATTTATGCTTACCGGACCAATACCTGCAACAAAGTTAGTATTAAAAACTGCTAACTTAACAATTGATGATATGGACTTATATGAAGTCAATGAAGCTTTTGCTCCAGTTCCAATGGCATGGTCTCAAGAATTAAATGCTGATTTAAACAAGTTAAATGTTAATGGTGGTGCAATTGCACTTGGTCATCCACTTGGAGCAACAGGGACAAAACTTATGACAACACTAATTCATGAGCTTGAGAGAAGAAATGGAACATATGCTCTTCAAGCCATATGTGAGGGTGGCGGAACAGCTAACGCAACCATTATTAAAAGCTTATAAATTTTATATAAAGTTTCTATGTTTTTTTTATATTTTAAGAACAAATAGTTTGATATATTGTTTTTATTAAACACATAATATTAAGGAGTGATTATGTTTTCTGGATTTCAAGTTTTTTTAATTTTTGTTTTCTTTCTTTCAATATTATTTCTATTTTTATCAATTAAAGTAGTTCCGCAGTCTAAGGTTTATGTTATCGAAAGATTTGGAAAATATACTAAAACCCTTGAGTCTGGATTATCAATTATTATTCCTTTCCTTGATAGAGTTGCACATAAGGTAGATATACTTGAAAGGCAGCTCCCAAAATTTCAGATATCAGTAATTACTAAAGATAATGTTGAGGTGGGTCTTGTATCAACTGTATTTTTTAGAATCTTAGATGCCTCTAAATCTGTATATAGAATAAAAAATATCGATTCAGCTATTGAAAACACTGCAATTTCAGTCATTAGGTCTGCTGCTGGTAAATTAGAACTAGATGATCTTCAGTCTTCTAGAGAATCTATGAATTTAGAAATTAAAGAACGGTTGGGTCTCGCTGCAGAAATATGGGGAGTAGAAGTTACTAGAACAGAAATTTTAGACGTTCTTGTTGACGAGCAAACAAAAGACTCTCAGAGACAACAGCTTAACGCAGAAAGAGAAAGAAGAGCTACAATCGCTAAAGCTGAAGGTGATAGAAGAAGTGTTGAGTTAAATGCTGACGCCCAACTTTACGAGGCTGAGAAAGAAGCTGAAGCTGTAAGAGTCACTGCTGATGCCGAGGCTTACGCTGTAAAAATTAAAGCAGAAGCAGATGCAGAGCAAACTAGAGTTGTTGGTAAAGCTATTAAAGAAGATGGCCAACCTGCTGTAGACTTCGAAATTATGAAGCGACAAGTTGATGGATTGGCAAAGTTAGCATCTTCAGATCAAACAAAAACATTGGTTGTTCCATCAGATATTACCAAGGCTTTAGGAAGTGTTGAGTTATTATTAGGTTCTATTAATAGAAAAGAGGATAAAGAGTGATAGAGTTTATTGAGAATGCCAATAACTGGTTAATTATAGGTACTCTCCTAATAATAATTGAAGTAGTCTTATTTGGTTCCTTTATATTTTTTCTTCCTGCTGGCATCGGAGCAATCATAATAGGCCTGATATACAAAATTCAGTCTTTTTTACCGTTTTCTCTTATATCAAGCTGGGCTGCATCTCTTGTTTTATGGGGCATTGTATCGATTGGAATATCATTTTTTATTCAAAAATACTTTAAAAGTAATACTTCCAAAGATATTAATGACTACTAAATTATTTAAAGTGATTAAATAAAAGTTTTAGGTCTTCGATATTAGAGACAGATTCCTGACCATCTCTTGTTCTTAACTCAATAGAACCATCATCAAGAAATTTATTACCTAAAATGATATTAATGGGTATGCCTACCAGCTCAGAATCTTTAATTTTAGAGCCAAAGCCAGCTTTCCTATCATCAAGCAATACGTCATAGCCTTGATTTAATAATTCTTGGTACAGTTTATTTGATGCATCTTCAATTTCTTTATTTTTTTCATAGCCAATCGGAATTATGTTTACATCAAATGGAGCAATAGCAGCTGGCCAAACAATCCCTTTATCGTCATTATTTTGCTCTATAGAAGCAGCAACTATTCTAGAAACACCAATTCCATAGCAGCCCATTTGCAAGCTAATAGATTTACCATCTTTTGTTTGCACAGTTGCTCCCATATTTTCTGAATAAACAGTACCAAGCTTAAAAATATGGCCAACTTCGATGCCTTTTTTTATTTGAATAGTGCCATTACCATCTGGAGCTTTTTTGCCCTCAAGGGATGCTATATCTTCACCATCTTTCAATAGTAATTCGGTATTTATTGCAAACTCAGAGTCGCTACTAATAGCTATAGTGTCTTCTCCATTTTCAGCAAGAACATGAAACTCTTCAGATGCATCACCCCCTATAGCGCCAGAATCAGCTTTAACAATCTTGTATTCAAGCCCAATTTTTTCAAGTATTTTTTTATAAGTGTTTCTCATTTCTATATAGCTTTTATCAAGTGATTCCTCATCAACACCAAAGCTATATGCATCTTTCATTAAAAATTCTCTACTTCTCATAACACCATATCTTGGTCTAATTTCATCTCTAAATTTTGTTTGAATTTGATATGTATTAATAGGAAGTTCTTTATAACTTTTGATAGTATTTCTTATTAAGTCTGTAATAACTTCTTCATGTGTTGGCCCCAAACAAAAGTCACGCTCATGCCTGTCTTGAATTCTTAAAAGCTCTTTCCCCATCTTTTCCCATCTATGAGTCTCATCCCATATCTCTTTTGGTTGGACCATAGGCATCAAAACCTCTTGAGCTCCTGACTTATTCATTTCTGATCTAACAATTTCTTCAACTTTTCTAAGGACTTTCAAGCCTAGAGGAAGCCATGTGTATACCCCTGAAGCCACTTTACGAATCATGCCTGCTCTGAGCATTAATTTATGACTTATTATCTCAGCTTCTTGCGGCGCTTCTTTAAGTGTTGGTAAAACTAATTTTGAAAATAACATTATTAAATTATATGAATAAAATCTTATAGTTTATAATTCTATCTTTTTTTTGAAGATATATGCCGATTTATGAATATAAATGTTCACATTGTGGGCACCAATTGGAAGCAATACAGAAGATTAGTGATGATCCTCTTTTGCTTTGCCCAAATTGTGATAAAAACGGATTAAAAAAACAGGTCACAGCTCCATCATTCAGATTAAAGGGATCCGGTTGGTATGAAACCGATTTTAAAACAGGAAAGAAGAAAAATCTTTCAGATGATTCATCAAAAAAAGAATCAGTAAATACAGTTACTGACTCCAAGAAAGCAGATAAAAAGGATAAGATAAGCTAATTAAAGAGGAATTAAAATGAGATCACACTATTGTGGCGAAATAACTACAAAAAATTTAGATAAAGAAGTTACGCTTTGTGGATGGGTTCATAAAAGAAGGGATCATGGGGGAGTCATTTTCGTAGACTTGAGAGACATAAAAGGAATCTGTCAGGTTGTTTTCAATCCAGATAGCAAAGAGTCATTTCAATCTGCAGAAACCTTAAGAAATGAATTTGTTATATCTGTAAAAGGATTTGTTAGAAATAGACTTGAGGGGACAATTAATTCAAACATGGCTACAGGTGAGGTTGAGCTTGTTGTTTCATCACTAGACATTCTTAGTAAAGCCACAACTCCAGTATTTCCGCTAGATGACTATCAAGATGTTAATGAGGATGTAAGACTAAAAAATAGAGTTCTTGATTTAAGAAGACCTGAGATGAATCAAAGGATCGTTACTAGATCTAAAATCTCATCAACAATTAGAAATTATCTTGATGATAGTGACTTCAATGAAATAGAAACTCCTATCTTAACAAGGGCAACTCCTGAAGGAGCAAGAGATTACATACTTCCAAGTAGAGTTCAGCCAGGAAATTTCTTCGCTTTGCCTCAGTCACCTCAACTATTTAAACAGATGCTTATGATGGGCGGCTTAGATAAATATTATCAAGTTGCAAGATGTTTTAGAGATGAAGACCTTAGAGCTGATAGGCAGCCAGAATTTACTCAAATTGATATTGAAGCATCTTTTGTTGATCAAGATTATATTCTTGATTTAGCAGAGGGAATGGTAAAACTTCTTATCGAAAAGTTTTGTAACTATTCTCTTGATAAATTTCCAGTCCTAAATTGGCATGATTCAATGAGAGATTATGGTTGTGATAAACCTGATTTAAGAATTCCTTTAAAGCTTGTTGAGATTTCTGAGCTTGTTAAAAATGAAGAATTTAAGGTTTTTTCTGGTCCAGCAAAAGACGAAGGTTCTCGAGTTGTCGCTCTTAAAATCCCTGGAGGAAATAATTTATCTAGAGGACAGATTGATGAATATACTAAATTTGTCTCTAAGCTGGGTGCTAAGGGTTTAGCTTATATTAAAGTAAATGCTACTGATGGTAGTGAGAATGGACTTCAATCACCGATATTAAAATTCTTAGATACTAAAACTATAGAATCTATAATGTCTGAACTTAATCTTGAAGCAGGCGATCTTGTATTCTTTGGCGCAGGTTCAAATAATGTTGTTAATTTAACTATGAGTAGTTTAATTAAGAAGCTAGGTGAAGATTTAAATCTTTATGATTCAGAATGGGCGCCTTGCTGGATTGTAAACTTTCCAATGTTTGAAAGGAATACAGATGGTAATCTTACTTCTTTACACCATCCCTTTACATTACCGAAGTGCACAAAAGAAGAATTATCAAAGGATCCAGATGGCGCATTAGCTCATGCGTATGACATCGTTCTAAATGGTTATGAAGTGGGCGGAGGCTCACTAAGAATATATGATCAAGATATGCAAAAAGTAGTTTTTGACTTACTAAATATTACTAAAGAAGAAGCAGATAATAAGTTTGGATTCTTACTTAATGCTTTGTCAGCTGGCTGTCCTCCTCATGGCGGTATTGCATTTGGTCTTGATAGGTTGGTTATGTTAATAACAAATACAACAAATATAAGAGACGTAATTGCTTTCCCAAAAACTCAGAGCGCAACCTGCTTACTGACTGATGCACCAAGTAATGTAGATGAAAAACAGCTTGATGAACTTAAAATTCAATCAACAGTAGAGGAAGATATTTAAATGGCAGGACATTCCAAATGGGCTAATATTAAACATAGAAAAGCGAGGCAAGACGCATCAAGAGCTAAAGTTTGGACCAAGGTTATAAGAGAAATAACAGTTGCTGCAAAAGGAGGACCAGACCCGGAAGATAATCCTCGTTTGAGACTGGCTTTAGAGAAAGCAAATCAGGCAAATATGCCTAAAGATACAATTAAGAGAGCGATCCAGAAAGGCTCTGGAACTGGTGAAACAGGAGCTCTTGAAGAAATAGTTTTTGAAGGTTATGGCCCAGGTGGTGTGGCAATTCTTGTGGAAACGATGACTGATAATAGAAACAGAACAGTTTCAGATGTAAGACATGCTTTTTCAAAATTTGGTGGTAATCTTGGTACAGATGGCTCAGTTGCATATCTATTTAATAAGCTAGGAATTATCCACATACCTAAAAATATCTCTGAAGATGATTTAATGGATATTGCTTTAGAAGCAGGGGCTGAAGATTTGGTTGATGAAAATGAGTATTTTGAAGTAATTACGTCACACAATGATTTAAGCACAGTTAATGATTCTCTAAAGTTAAAAGAGATTGAAATTACAAATGCTGAGGTCACATTAAGAGCTGAGACTCTAGTTGAAATTGATGAGGAAATGGCTGAAAAGGTCCTTAAAATAATGGAGTTTATGGATGATCTTGATGATGTTCAGGAAGTTCACACTAATGCTCAATTTCCGGATAATTTTGAGCCTGGAGAATAGTTTTGCCTGTTAATTCAAGAGCAAAAGGAGCAAATTTCGAGAGAGAGATTGGAAACCTCTTAGTGCAAGACCTAAATCTATCAAATCCTGTTAAAAGAATTTTAGAACAAACGCGCACAAAAGAGCTTCCAGATCTCCGGCTTGGAAGATGGTGTTTAGAATGTAAACGATATGGAGATGGCGGGGAGCCACCACAGGATTGGTGGGATCAGGTCCTCAGATCATCAGAGGGCAATGGACTCATACCTGCGCTAATTTATAAATTTAATAGAAGGCCAATAAAAGTGAGGGTTCTTGCATCATCTATAAACCCAAATATAAAAAATCATTTAATTACTGCTGATTTATTATGGCCTGACTTTATACAGATCATCCTTGAACTTTACCAAAAAGATATTGAGCTTCATGAACAAAGCTATCAAGCCTAAAGATTTATATATAAAAATCTACTGCGAGGACACTGATTTTCAGGGTTTTGTTTACCATGCCAACTATCTAAAGTATTTTGAAAGATCAAGAACAGAGTTTTTAATTGATAATGATATTAATCAAAATCATTTACTAGAACAAAATCAAGCATTTGTAGTTAGAGCAATTCAAATGAAATATCTAGCGCCAGCCAAACTAGAGGATGAAATAGTAATAAAAACTGAAGTTCAAAAAAATTCAAACGCAAGATTAACTTTCAAGCATATTGCTTATAGTAAAGATTTATCAAAGTCACTTTGTAGTGCCGATGTTGAAGTCTGCTTAATAAATTTAACTACAAAAAAACCACAAGTCTTTAGCAATGATTTATTATTAATCTTTGAGTAAAAAAATTATGGATGATATTTCTGTTTTAAATCTTTTTCTAGAAGCTGGCTTAGTCGTAAAGACAGTAATGCTAATTCTAATATTAGCTTCTTTGGTGACTTGGATAGTAATTATTGAAAGATATAACTTTTATAAGAAGATTAAACAAATTAATTCTGAATTTTTAAAAAAATTTTGGTCAGGTGAAGACCTAAATAAACTTTATAAAGAAATCCCTGATAACAATGCAATCAACTATGGATCACTTAATGTATTTAAGAGTGCATTTGGTGAGTTTACTTCTCTTAAAACATCTAATGAAATAACAGAGCTTGATTTGGAGGGTATTAATAGGTCTATGAGAGTTGCTATTGCTTCAGACGAAGAACAGATGAACCAGAACCTATCTTTTTTAGCTAATGTAGGGTCAGTAAGCCCATATATTGGTCTCTTTGGTACGGTATGGGGCATAATGACAGCTTTTCAGGGTCTCTCCGATGCCACACAGGCAACTATTAATGCTGTTGCGCCTGGAATATCGGAAGCACTTGTAGCAACTGCAATGGGGTTATTTGCAGCAATACCAGCAGTGCTTGCATATAATAAATTTGCATCTGAGCTTGAAAGCATTTCGCAATCTACAGTTATTTTTTCAGAAGAGCTTGCAAGTATCTTTTACAAGCAAACTTTGAAGAATAAATGATATATAGACTCGGTAAGAAAAAAAAATTAACTGCAGAAATCAACGTAGTGCCTTATATAGATGTTATGTTGGTCCTTCTTATAATTTTTATGGTTTTATCGCCTTTATTAATTCAAGGTATTGAAGTAAATTTACCGCAAACTGATACAACTAAGATGTCAGTACAAAATGAACCTCTTGTAATTTCTATAGACGCGAATGGCAAATATTACATAAATATTGGTGATGAACAATTGCCAATTGATCTTGAAGAATTAAAAAATAAGTCATTAGTCATTTTTTCTGCTAATCCTCATATTGAAGTGGTATTTCAAGGTGATAAAAGCGTTTCATTTGATAGCGTTGCAAAAGCAATGGCAGCAGTTCAGAGTGTAGGCATAGAAAAAATTGGTATAGTCACCACTGGGTATGCAGAGTAAAAATAACTATCTGGTTGCCTCCTTTTTTTCATTTTTAATTCATGCTAGTTTGATTTTAATTCTGCTTGGTTTTTTTCATAACGAATACACTAATAGGCCTGTTCTAAGCAAACCAATCGAGGTAAGCTTAATTTCAATTGAAGAGACCCCTGTCAAAAAAACACAAATTGAGCCCGCTACAAAAACCAACAAAGAAGTTCTGTCTCAGCCTGTAAAAGTTATAAATGAAAAAATTATACTAATAAATAGTCAAGAAAATAAGATTGAAAAATCTATCTTGATCGAACAAGCCAACAACATTAACGAATTACTGCAAGAAGATGCAGAAGCAATAAATAATGACGAAAATAGCAAAATTAACGAATTTAGCTTAGCAATAATAAAAACTATAGAAGCTGCTTGGATTAAGCCAAAAAATATTCAAGATGGACTCGTCTGTGATTTAAAAATTAGAATAAATAAAAATGGGAGAATCTTAAGTGTTGATCTTGTAAAAAGTAGTGGGAATATAAGATTTGATAATTCTGCAATAAAAGCAGTAAATAGGGTTGAGACTTTTAACTTTTTTGATAGATTAGACATAAGCATTTATCAAGATAATTTTAGAAACGTAACCCTAACATTTAACCCACAATGAAAAAATTAATACTGCTTATATTTCTGGCCTTTAATGCCCAATCAGAATTAGTATTAGAAATAACAAAAAGCTCTAATGATCCATATAAGATAGCCATTCATGACTTTCTTGGTGCCAAGGACATTGCGCCTTTCATTGAATCGATTGTTAAGGCTGATTTAATCAGAACAGGCGAATTTGATGTGCTAGGCTCAGAAGATTTGCTCTCTGACATAAAAAATAATGAGCTAATAAATTACAAAGGCTATAGATTGTTGGGCGTAGACTTTATCTTAATTGGCAAAGTAATAAATGAAGGGGATTCTAGCCTAACAGTTGAATATGCTATCCATGATGCATCTAAAGAGAAAAAAATTAGATCATCTAAAGTTTATGGAATACCAAATAAAACAAGGCAGTTAGCTCATTATGTGAGCGATGGTATTTATGAGGAAATTACAGATCTCCCAGGAGTTGCTTCTACTAAAATGTTGTATGTTAGTGAAGATGATCAAAACTCTTCACAAATTTTTAGATTGATGATGTCTGATAGTGATGGAATGAATGAACAAGTTTTATTGAGAAGTAACAAACCAATCATATCTCCAACATGGAGCCCTGATTCTAAAAGTGTTGCATATGTTTCATTCGAGACTGGTATGGCAAAAGTCTTTATTCAGAATATTGCAACAGGTTCAAGAGAAGTAGCTTTAGAGAATAAGTACCAGATAAGCTCCCCATCTTTCTCACCAGATGGGCAATATTTATCTTTAACTCTTTTTCAAGATGGCAATGCTGAGATATATATTTTGGACCTTTCAAATAAAAACCTCACAAGGCTAACTAATCATTATGCAATTGATACCGAATCCTCATGGTCACCTGATGGAAAAAAAATATTATTCACATCTGGAAGGTCGGGCTCTCCTCAACTTTATGAAATTAATCTTTTAAAATTTAATAATAAGCCCAAAAGATTAACTTTCGATGGAAATTACAATGCAAAAGCATCCTATCTGCCAAACAACGAAGGAATAGTTTTCGTTCATAGATACGGGAGTGAATTTCAGATTGCACTAAAATATTTTAATGAGAACTTCTCAAGACCACTTACAGAATCAAAATTAGATGAATCTCCAAGTATTTCTCCCAATGGTAATGTGATAATCTATGCTATTAAAGAAGATGATCAAGGGATGCTAGCTGGAGTGACATTAAGTGGAGCGAAGTTTAAGTTGCCAGCAACATCAGGTGAGGTAAGAGAACCTTCTTGGTCAGGCTTTTTAAGATAATTATATGGAGTAATCATGAATAAATTAGCAAAAAGAAAGAGTGTCTTTTTAATTTCCTTTATTTTAATTTCTGTGTCTTGTAGCACTACTAATGTAACTGAAGAAGCTGTTTATGAATCGGTAGTAAGCAGTGTTGAGGTTTCTGTAAATGATGATAAGAACAAAGCTGATGAGGTTTACGATTATTCATCAAAAGCTATTATGGCAAATGCAGTAGTCTATTTTGATTTTGACCAATACACTCTATCAAGTAAGTCAATTCAAACATTAAGAAGCATTGCTCAAGTGATGGAGGATAATAAAGATCTTGAAATAACAGTATCTGGTCATGCTGATGAAAGAGGTACTCGTGAGTATAATCTTGCTTTAGGACAGAGAAGGGGAGAGGCTGTAAGAGATTATCTTTTACTAAATGGAATAAGTAAAAATAGAATTACTGTTAAGAGTTACGGTGAGGAATATCCGCTTGTAAAAGGTTCTAATGAATCTAGTTGGGCGAAGAATAGAAGAGCTGAAATCAACTAATCCTTAAAATGTTTTTAGTAAGAATATTTTTTCTAGTTAGCACCTCAATTTATGTTTACTCTCAAGATGATAACTCTGCATCAGACATTCTTTTTTTAAAGATACAAGAGCTAGAAATCGAGATTGCTGAGCTTAGGAATCAAGTAGAAAGTCAAAACCATCTAATAGAGAAGCTATTAAAAGAATCATCAGAAGAATCTGACAAGGGATCAAATATAATCAAAGATATTAGTGCTGATAATGCAATTCGATTTAAGGGTGTGAGTGATATTAAAAGTAAAGAGGACGTTTATTCAGCTGCAACAAAATACTTAGAAAATCAAAATTATGATGACGCCTTTAAATTATTTAAATTTTTTACTGAAACCTTTGTTGATGAGCAAAAAACACCGCTAGCATTCTTTTGGCTAGGAGAAATATCTCTAATAAACAATGATATTGAAAAGAGCAAAGGCTACTTTCTCGATCTTGTATCTTCTTACCCCGATCACTATAGAGTACCCCTTGCACATAAAAAAATTGGTGATATATATTTGAAGAATAATGATGTTGAAATGGCTATAGATAGATATAATTATGTCATTAGAGAGTATCCAAATAACGCAGCTTCATCTCAGGCCTTGCAGTTATTGAAAAATATGGAATAATCACCTCTTTTTATTATGCATTACCATGGGTCGCTAGCTCAGCTGGTAGAGCAGTTGGCTTTTAACCAATTGGTCACAGGTTCGAATCCTGTGCGACCCACCATTCATAAGGCATAATGTTTTTGATGAAAACTAAAAACACTTTTCTAACAAGCTTTCTATTTTTTCTAGTTCTAGCCTCTTGGTATGTTATTAGAGGAATAAGGAATGAAATGGCTGTAGAAAATTATGGCCAAGATTTCTTGTTAATTCTGCTTTCATTCACTGCGCTTACAATGCTGATTATTAATCCAATATACTCATGGATTGCTTCACGAAAGAATTTTAAAAAGATAATCACATATTGTTATTCATTTTTAATCATAAACTTATTTTTATTTATTTTTTATTCAAGATCGTTGGAAGAAAGTGATGTTATTCAAGGAATGTGGCTTGGAAGAGTTTTTTATGTTTGGTGTAATATTTACTCTTTTTTTGTAGTCTCAATTTTTTGGGTCTTAGTAATAAATATCTTTAGAGATGAAAAGTCTAGAAAATTATATGGCTTTATTATGGCTGGGGGTTCGTTAGGCGCTATATTTGGTTCTGAGATTTCAGTAAGATTATCCGAATCATATACTCAGTATGGATTAGAATTATTTGCATTAGCATCTTCTTTGTTACTATTCTTTGCAATCATCCTCGCAATATATTTAGTTAATTCAAATAATTCAGAAGTTCTTGTAAAAAAAGTAGGAGGAAATTGGTCCGATGCAATATCAAATATTATTTCAGTAAAAGAAGTAAGATCAGTTGCAATTTATTCTTGGCTATTTACTGCTTTAATGACCGTTCAGTGGATTAGCGCAATACCAATTATTGAATCTTATTCAGAGCTTTCACCAGATAGAATCGTATTATTCAATCGAATAGAACAATTAGTCTCTCCACTTACTCTTTTCACACAATTATTCTTAACTTATTTTGTTATATCCTTCTTTGGAACTTCTCTTATCTTAATCATCTACGGCATTCTCTTTATTGTAGTTTTTTTATTATATGGCCTCGCGCCCTCTGTTGCCGTAGTTGTTTTTTCTCAAGCTCTGCTGAGGGTTTTTGAATATGGATTTAATAAGCCTAGTAGAGAAATTATATATAGCCAACTAGGCAAGAAAGACAGATATAAATCGACAGTTTTTATAGATACATTTATTACAAGGTTTGGAGATTTAACAGGAAGTATTTTTGTTGGCATAGGAAAATTTGCAGCAATAAGTATTACTATCGTGCCCTTACTTGCAATACCTTTTGCAGGTCTATTCTCATTTACAGGTTATAAAATTTCAAAAATTTTTAAAGATCAACCCAAAGATCTTTAGACTTAGAGACCTCTAGATTTATTAATCTTCTTTTTAATATCTACAATTTTTGTCATTACACTTTCAGATACCTGGAAGTTATTTTTTGTATATTGGAGGGCAAACTCAAGTTGATTTATTGCATCTTCATATTGCCCAAGCAAAACATGATATTCAGCTTTGCTTTGATAATAGCCAACAATATTTCTTCCATCTCTTTGAACTTCTGATAATAGTAACCATAGATATGGATCATTATTTCTTTTTAGGATTTGATCTCTAAGTAACTCTTCTGCTTCAAAGTACCTTTCCATTTCATTAAGTATTCTCACTTTGGTTACTGTGAGAGGGTAGTTTCTTGGAGAAATTTTTAAAGATGAATTTACTTGATCCAAGGCTTCTTTATGCATTCTTGCATTAAGAAGGATTTCAGCTTTTGTAGTATTTAAAATTAAATTTTTTGGATAAGTTGATAGCAAATCTTCAATCAAAGAAAGACTTAAATCAAAATTATTATTTTTGTTATAAGCAAGAGCTAAACCGTAAACATTAGATGGATCATTTGAATTTTCAAATTTATCTTCAAAATATTGAACAGATACCGATGGAATTTTTTCGTAATAAACTTTTAATCTAGATCTAATAAAAGAATAATCTAGACTATCTTTTTTAGTGCCAGCTTTTTCAAGACCCTCAGCTGCATTAAAGGCATCAGATACTCTTGAAGATGTTATAGGGTGAGTTAACAAAAATTCAGGAGGAGTTTCTCCGTAATATCTTCTCATCTCATTCATATTCTGAAACATCTCACCCATGCTTTCTGGGTCATAGCCAGAAGCAACTAGATTAGTAAATCCAACCCTGTCAGCCTCTTTTTCAAATAATCTGCTATACCTCAAGCTTTCTTGTTGAAGAAAAGCACTGCCTCCCATCATTGCCTGAGGTTGATTGGTTATTAATGCTATTGCAATTGATGAAACCATAACTAAAGCAGAGGAAAGGCTTGAATCTTGGGCTCTTAGGACATTTCTTGCAAAATGTCTCTGACTTAAATGAGCGAGCTCATGTGTCATAACTGATGCAAACTGACCCTCATTTTCTGCTTCTAAAAATAGACCTCCATTTACCCCAATAATACTCCCAGGTGCAGCAAAGGCATTCAGGGAAGGATCATCAATAAGTAATATATTGAAATATCTATCTTGGACTTGGCTATTTTCAGATAACCTAAAAATTAAAAGCTCAGTGTACTCCTGAATTATTGAATCATTTATTAAAGGGGCGTTTGCATAGGCTTGCATGAGGAACATTTCACCAATAGCTTTTTCTTGAGCCGATGACACTGCTCCTGAAACTCTATCGCCAAGCTCAGGAAGCTGTAGTTGTTTCTTTTCTTGCGCGAAGCCATTTAATAAAAAAAAGCAAATAATAAGAAAATAAATCTTGTATTTTTTTTGCATTAAGCCCTTTTAATTCCTTTATTTATCTTTGAAAAACTAACACTAATCAACATTTTAGATTAATATTAGCTTAGATTTCTGAATTTACACGTGTTTTGACAGAATAATGCTTGGATAGTTTAAAATTTAATGAACTTAACAAATGATTGAAAAACTTAATAATTTTTTTAAAAAAATATTTATTAATGATGAGACTATAGTTTTTTCATTAATGTTAATAGCAACTTTAGTTGTTCTTAACTATTTTGGCTCAATTTTAACTCCTTTCTTGATAAGTATAATTGTTGCCTATCTTCTTGTAGGTCTTCAAAGAAAAATAGAATCATTTGGTTTAAGAGGCATATGGGCCCTAATAGCTACGTTCACCATATTTATAATCGTTGGAGCTGCATTATTGATATGGCTTTTACCGATTTTATACTCTCAATTGCAACTATTAGTTTTAGAAACGCCTGGACTTCTTAATGATTTTTTTGCATTTATATCTCAACTTCAGTCCTCTTATCCTGACTTGGTAAGTTCCGATCAAATATCTGCATTTTTTCAATCAGTTTCATCTGAAATAACACAAGTTGCTCAAAATATTGTTAAATCTTCTATATCTGGCATACAAAGTGCAATTACTGTTTTAATTTATATACTGTTATTTCCCATATTAGTGTATTTCTTTTTATTTGATCGCAGTCAAATACTCAACGGGTTCTTAAAAATAATTCCTGGCGAAAGAAAAATGTTATACAAAATTTGGGAAGAAATGGATGTGCAATTAAGCAATTATGTTAGAGGTAAAACTCTTGAAATTTTTATAGTTGGAATAAGTGCTGCAATAATTTTCTCTTTTATTGGGTTAAATTACACGGCTCTGTTATCTGTTTTGGTTGGTTTATCTGTTGTTATTCCATATGTCGGAGCATTTGCTGTTACGGTCCCAATTGTGATTATAGGTTTGATCCAATTTGGATTAACTTTTGATTTTTGGCTACTGATCACCCTTTATTTGATTCTTCAAATACTTGATGGAAATTTACTCGTACCAGTAATATTTTCTGATGCGGTAAAATTACATCCAGTTGTTATTATTTTAGCAGTATTTGTTTTTGGAAGTATGTTCGGTTTTTGGGGCGTGTTTTTTGCTATACCGATTGCTACTTTTGTTAAGGCAGTATGGAATGCTTGGCCATCACAAAGCCTTTCTTAATCTAGGCTTTCAATAAAATCCAATACTTCTTGGGCGTGGCCTTTAACCTTAACGCCTCTCCACTCTTTCAACACTTTTCCAGTCTTACCAATAACAAAAGTACTTCTATCAACCCCAATATATTCTCGACCATACATTGACTTAAGTTTCATTACATCAAATGCTTTACATACTTTTTCATCTGGATCAGAAAGCAATTCAAATGGGAAAGACTGCTTTAGTTTAAAGTTTTCATGAGATTTAATTGACTCCCTAGATACTCCAATAATTTCTGTATTATTCTTTTTAAATTTTTTGTATAAATCTCTAAAATTTTGACCCTCTGTAGTACATCCTGGAGTGCTATCTTTAGGGTAGAAGTACAAAACAAGATTTTCGCCTTTAAAGTCAGAAAGTTTTATTTCTTTATTGCTTGTACAGCTACCTTTAAAATTTGGAGCTTTTTTTCCTTCTAATTGTTTAGTCATTTAGTTTCCTTTGTGTAAGATTTAGATGTAAATAGTGTATAGTCCTATTTTTTACTGAAAATATTTTTGATGCAAGTATTTAACGGAAGTATAGTAGCAATTGTTACGCCGATGATGGCCGACGGTCAAGTTGACTATGAGTCTCTTGAAAATTTAATCGATTGGCATATTGCTAGTGGAACCAATGGCATAGTATCTGTTGGCACTACTGGTGAGTCATCAACTTTAGAAATCCAAGAGCATCTAAATGTTATTAAGCATACTATTGATTATAGTAATTCAAGAATACCAATAATCGCTGGAACCGGCGGAAATTCTACAAAAGAAGCAATTGATTTAACAGTCGAGTCGAAAATCCTTGGAGCCGATGGAGCTCTTTTAGTAACTCCATATTACAATAAACCTTCTCAGGAAGGTCTAATAAAACACTATGAGGCTGTTGCAGATGCGGTTGATATTCCGCAAATTTTATATAACGTCCCAACTAGAACCGCATGTGATTTAGAAGTGGCCTCAACAAGCGTTCTTGCTAATCATAAAAATATAGTTGGTATTAAAGAGGCGCTTGACGATCCTTTCAGAATTAAGGAACTAGTAAAAATATCAAATAATACGAAAGATTTTATTGTTTTGTCTGGAGATGATCCTACTTTTTTTGATAGCATGTTAGCTGGATCTCATGGCGTTATATCTGTTGCTGCAAACATCTTCCCCAAAGAAGTATCAAGTATATGCAGTAATGTTTTAGATGGTAATGTTAAAGAAGCAGAAAAAATGAACCTTTTATTATCAAGTTTTTACGATTATCTTTTTGTTGAATCAAACCCAATTCCTGTAAAATGGATGCTAGCTAAAATGGGAAAAATAAACAACGCAATTAGATTGCCATTAACTGAATTAAATGAAACTTACCATAATAATATTTTGTCTAAATTAAAAGAACTGGAAATTTTATGAATAAAATTACACATTTTATAGTCATTGCACTAGCTTGCTCATCATGCTCATCAATTTCATCAATGGAAGTTTGGGGAAGTGACGATGAGACAGTTTCAGCTGAATACGAATTCTTAAAAGAATCCACTGAAGAACCTCTTAATCTGCCTGAAAACTTAGACTTAATTGAATCTGAAGATCATTATCCCTATTTCTCAAATTTTGAGATAGATGAGAATGCTGAAATACCAAAACCAAGACAGATCTTTTCTTCAGGAGGGCAAAGTTCAGTTCAGCTTAGAAGACTAGGTGAGTTAATGTGGGTATATATTGAAACCCTGCCTTCAACTACTTGGCCAATATCAAAAAATTATTGGGATACATCAATTTATTCTGTCTTAAGCGCTGATCCAGATTTGGGTATTATTAAAATTGATTTCTCGCAAGATCTTTTGCTTGAAATGAGAATAGAGCATGGAATTAAAGAGGCTTCATCTGAAATATTTTTATTTCAAGTTGAAAAATCATCGGGAGAGCTTGTTAGCAACCCAGATTTTATTCAGAAAGAGTTAGAAAACGTTGTTGAATACTTAACTGAATCTGTTGGTTCATTTTCAGGTACATCCCTTGCAGCTCAAAATCTAAATGAAAGAAAAAAGGCAAACATATTTACAGAAAATGGCCAAACTGTCATTGAATTAGATCTTAATTTTGACAGAGCATGGTCCTCAGTTAGCAGAGCTCTTACTGCTGGAAATATTGTTTCTAATGATCGTGATAGAAGTAACGGTATTTTTTATGTGAGTTATGGAGTAGAGGCTGATGAAGGATTTTTCTCATTTCTAGGTTTTAGAAATGTTGACGATGCACCAGATTTTAGTAAAGAAGCTCAATTTGAAATAAATATTACTCAGAAAAATAATAAAACCTATGTTCGAGCAACTTCATTAAATGGTAATATACAGGAATCAGAACAGTTATTATCAAAAATTAACGAATTATTAAGCTAATGGAAAAAATTAAAGAAATTACCTCAGGTAAAGCTAAATCATTATTTACAACAAGTGATGACAAATATCTTGTCATGAACTTTAGGGATGACACATCAGCATTTGATGGTAAAAAGAAGGAAGCACTTTTGGGCAAAGGAGCTGTGAACAACCAATTTAATGCATTTATTTTAGAGCACCTTGAGAAACATGGTGTTTCTACTCATCACATTGAAGTTTTAAATAGCACAGATTCTCTTGTTCATAAGTTAGAAATGTTTCCAATAGAGTGCGTTATTAGAAATAGGGCATCTGGTTCTATATGCAGAAGACTGGGCACAGAAGATGGGCTCATTTTAGAATCTCCACTTTTTGAATTCTTTTTAAAGGATGATGATTTAGGTGACCCTCTAATTAACGATGAGCATATTATTTCTTTTGGTTGGGCAAAAGAAGAACACATTGTTGAGATGAAAAAACTTACATATAAGATTAATGAAGTACTTTCAAAGTTATTTTTAGACTCAGGTCTTATATTAGTAGATTTTAAAGTAGAGTTTGGGCTCTTAGATGGCGAAAAGATTATTCTTGCTGATGAATTCACTCCTGATGGTTGCAGGCTATGGGATGTCGAAACCGGTAAAAAAATGGATAAAGATAGATTTAGAGAAGGGCTTGGCGATGTTGTTGAGTCATATCATCAAGTTGCAGATAGATTGGGTATGAATATAAAACTTGACTAAAACAGTCAGGTATTTATAATTCATGCGTGAAACTCACCACAAAAAGTAAATATGCAGTCAGTGCATTAACAGAACTCTATTCTCTTGAAGAGAGTGGACCTGTTTCTCTTACCGATATATCAAATATTCAAAAGATTGACTTATCTTACCTTGAGCAACTATTTAGAAAACTAAGGTTGGCTGGTATTGTTACAAGTGTGAGAGGCAGGAATGGCGGCTATATTTATGCAAAAAGCATTGACTCAATAACCATCAAAGATGTTATGGATGCGGTAGATGAGGATTTGGATGCTACTAATTGTCATGGAACACACTCATGTAATAATGGAAAGCAATGCAAAACACATAATTTATGGAATGGTCTAAATAATTTAGTAGATGATTATCTTAATCAAATTACCATTAGTAACCTTGTTAAAAACGAAAGTGAGCCATATATAAAACTTAGAGAGATTGTTTAAATATGAAAGAAGATAGAAGTACCATATATTTAGATTATGCATCAACTACTCCAGTTGATCCGCGAGTAGCAGAAAAAATGATGCAATATCTAACTTTTGATGGAGAGTTTGGTAATCCAGCATCTCGTTCCCACAGATTTGGATGGAAAGCTGATGAGGCCGTTGAAGAAGCAAGATCTCATGTAGCTAATTTAGTGAATTGTGATCCAAGAGAAATAGTATGGACCTCTGGGGCAACTGAGGCTGATAATCTTGCTGTAAAAGGTATTGCAAGATTCTATAAGACAAAAGGAAATCATATAATTACATCAAAAATAGAACATAAAGCTGTTTTAGATCCATGTAGGCAATTAGAGCGAGAAGGTTTTGAGGTGACTTATCTTGAACCAAATGATGGAGGCATCATTACATCTGATGCTATAAAAGCTGCGATAAAAGACTCAACAATACTTGTTTCTATAATGCATATAAATAATGAATTAGGAACCCTTAATGATATTGCATCAATAGGTGAACTTACTCGTTCAAAAGGAATTTTCTTTCATGTTGATGCAGCACAAAGCACCGGTAAAGTTAATATAGACCTTGAACAGTTACCTGTTGATTTAATGTCCTTTTCAGCTCATAAGACCTATGGACCCAAAGGTGTTGGAGCCCTTTTTGTTAGAAGAAAACCAAGAGTTAGAATAGAAGCTCAAATTCACGGGGGCGGACACGAAAGAGGTATGAGATCAGGAACATTACCCACTCATCAGCTGGTTGGAATGGGAGAAGCATTTAGAATTGCTAAAGAGGATATGAATAAAGATCTCAAAAAAATACAAAAATTTCATGATATGTTCTTGGATGAGGTCAATAACATAGAGCATGTGTATCTTAATGGAGATATAAATAATAAAGTACCTAACATTTTGAATGTTAGTTTTAATTTTGTAGAAGGAGAATCTCTTATTATGGGTCTCAAGGACATTGCTGTCTCATCTGGTTCTGCATGCACATCTGCTAGTTTAGAGCCCTCATATGTATTAAGGGCATTGGGAAGAAAAGATGAGTTAGCACATAGTTCTATAAGATTTTCATTTGGTAGGTTTACAAATCAAGATGAGGTTGAAAGAACCCTTTCTATTCTAAAAAATGTTGTTGAAAGACTTAGAGAACTTTCTCCATTGTGGGAAATGCATCTAGATGGCATAGACTTAGATACAGTAGAATGGAATACACATTAAAAGGTAGGAAAGTATGGCATATAGTAAAAAAGTAGTAGATAAATTTGAGGATACTTTAAATAATCCTGAGGCATTTAAAGTTGGTAGGTTTGATCCGTCTGAATTAAATGTAGGTACTGGCATGGTTGGAGCTCCAGCCTGCGGTGATGTGATGAAACTTCAAATAAAATGTGAACCAAAGGGAAATACACATGTCATAAAAGATGTGAAATTTAAAACCTATGGTTGTGGATCTGCAATTGCATCTTCGAGTGAACTTGTAGATATGCTAATTGGAAAAACTCTTGAAGAAGCAAAAGCAATTAAAAACATTGAAATAGTTGAAGCGCTTGAATTGCCTCCGATTAAGATTCATTGCTCAGTTCTAGCTGAAGATTCTATTAGACAAGCTATTGAAGATTACGAATCAAAACAATAAATCCAAAAAATAATGGAAAAATTTGATCCTAATACAATTACTTTTTCTGATGCTGCTTTAAATCATTTTATTTCTAGTCTTGCTGATAGAGGTCATGGCTATGGTATAAAAATTGGAGTTAAAGAAGCTGGATGCAGTGGCTATGAGTATTTCTTTAATTTTGCTGATGAGGTAAATCCAGCAGATTATGTCTTTAATGAAAATGGTTGCAGAATATATATTGATAAAGAAAGCCTTAAATTTTTATCAGGAAGTAAAGTTGATTTTACTAAAGACGGCCTAAATTCAGGTATAAAATTTATTAACCCTAATGCAAAAGCAGTTTGCGGTTGTGGCGAAAGCTTCACTATCTAAATGACAAAAATAAAAATTTTACCTCATCACGAAATTTGTCCAAATGGTGCATTAATTGAATGTAAAGATGGGGAAACCATTTGCGAAGCTGCTCTTCGTAATGGCATTAGAATAGAACATGCATGTGAGATGTCATGTGCATGCACCACATGCCATGTGATTGTAAGGAAAGGATTTAATTCTTTAGTTGATGCGGAAGACGCAGAAGAAGATTTATTAGACAAGGCATGGGGATTAGAACAAAATTCTAGATTAAGTTGTCAGGTAATTCCTGCTAACGATGATTTAGAGGTTGAAATTCCAAAATATAACATTAACCAGGTATCTGAAGATCATTAATGGATAACAATTTAGATTGGAAAGATTTCCAAGAAATCTCAATAACACTTTATGAGGAATTTCCTGATATTGATCCTCAATGGATATCTTTTCCTGACCTTCATTCCAAAATTTGTAATCTAGATAATTTTATTGGTGATCCTAAAAAATCTAATGAAAAAATTTTAGAAGCAATTCAGATGTTATGGATAGAAGAATTTGAATAACTCCAATATAATACGGAAAATTTTAACTATATAAGGATAAATATAATGTCAAAAGAAAGAACTTTATCAATTATCAAACCAGATGCAGTGTCTAAAAATGTTATTGGAAAAATAATATCTAGATTTGAAGATAATGGCTTAAAAATTGTTGCAGCAAAGTTAATCCAGTTAGATGATGCATTAGCCTCAGGTTTTTATGCTGAGCATGAAGGTAGACCTTTCTTTAATGACCTTAAAGACTTTATGACATCTGGACCAGTATTTGTTCAAGTGCTTGAAGGGGAAAATGCTGTATTGAAGAACAGAGAGCTTATGGGCAGCACAAACCCACAAGAAGCAGAGCCCGGAACTATAAGAGCTGATTTTGCTAAAAGTATTGATGCTAATGCGGTTCACGGTTCTGATTCATTAGAAAGTGCAGCTAGGGAGATAGACTATTTTTTCAAAGAAGAAGAAATAATGTCATTATAAGTTTTGGCTAATAAAAAAAATCTTCTTGGTTGCTCACTGAGATCTCTTGAAGATTTTTTTAAATCTCTTGATGAGCCATCCTTTAGAGCAAAACAATTATCAAAATGGATACATCAGAAAGGTGTAACTGACTTCAATTTAATGACAGACTTTAACAAAGATTTAAGGTCTAAACTTATAGAAGTTGCAATCATCAAACCACCCAAAATAGAGGAAACGCATATTTCTTCTGAAGGCACTAAGAAGTATTTGGTAAAACTTGAATCTGGAACCATGGTTGAAATGGTTAGAATTCCAGAGAAAAAAAGAACTACATTGTGTATTTCTTCTCAAGCTGGTTGCGCACTTCAATGCACATTCTGTGCAACAGGAGCCCAGGGGTTTGAAAAGAATCTTACATCTGATGAAATTATTGGTCAGCTATGGCTTGCAAATTTTGCTGATCAAAATCCTATTAATATTACAAATGTAGTTTTCATGGGGATGGGTGAACCTCTTTTGAATTTTGATCCAGTTATAGAATCAGCAAAAATTATGAAAGATCAACATGCTTATGGCCTTTCAAGAAAGAGAATTACTATTAGTACCTCAGGCATAGTCCCATTTATTGAAAAACTTCCTGAGAACATAGATGCTTCTTTAGCTATATCACTTCATGCACCAAACAATGAGCTCAGAGACGAGATCGTTCCAATTAATAAAAAGTATCCTATTGATAGACTCATCAAGTCATGCAAAGACTTTGTTGCTTACTATGACGGTAAAAGGAATATAACTATAGAATATATTCTTATAGATGGAGTTAATGACTCAAAAGAATTAGCACTGCAACTAAGCAAATTACTTTCTGGCCTCTCATGCAAGATTAATCTTATACCTTTCAATCCATTTGATGGTTGTGATTATCAAAGATCAACATCAAGAAATATTGAAAAATTTAAAAATATATTAGTTGATAAAGGGTTTATTACAACTTTAAGAATTACGCGAGGTGATGCTATAGATGGAGCTTGCGGTCAGCTTGTTGGTAAACTTAAAAATTCAATAAAAGGCAAAAATCTTATTTCTCATAGGACAATTTCATGAAAAGTGATTTGAAGTCAGCAAGTTCCGTAAAAGTTGGTCTTCTCTTTAGTGCCGCAAGGGAAGAACTTGGTTTATCAGTAGCTGAAATTTCTCAAACTCACATGATTAATGAGAAATACATAAGAAGCATTGAGAGCGGGGTTTATGATAATTTTCCAAGCGAGGGTTTTGCTAGAGCATACTTCTTAAAATATTCAGAATTATTAAATATTAATCCTGAATTTCCTTCAATTTACTCATCAAAACCTAGAAAAGAAGAAATTGTTAGGAAGTCCTATAAAAGTATTAACGATAAGTTAATTAAAGCCATTGCTTTATGTATTTTAATTTTATTTGTTATTACCTTTTTATTCTTCCTAATCAAAGGTAAACAAAATAATATTAGTGAGGTTGATTTAATATCAACAACCCAAACATCTTCAGATGAATTAATATCGATACCAAAAGATGAGATTTCGCAAGATTTTATTAAAATCCCCACAAGCATTCCTCCAGTTACAAAGAATTCTCTTGAAGAGCTATCCAGAATTGAAATAAGCAAAACAGAGCCAATTAGTGAAGACCTTAATGAAAATAAAATTGAAATTTTAAAAAATGAACTAGAGCTTTATTTTTCTGAAGAGTGTTACATAGAAATTATCATTGATAATAGTGTTGTTAAATCAGGAAAATTTTCTGAAGGAGAGGCCATAAATATGGTTATTGATAAACCTTTTCAAATAACTGTCAGTAATGCATATGGTGTTGAGGGAGTTTATAACAATGTCGCTGTTGATTTTATTACCGGTGCTGATAGTCTTAATATAAATACTTTGTTTATAACTAATGAGTGATTGGATTAAAAGAAAGAAAACAAATGTAGTTAATGTTGGCTCTGTAAAAGTTGGAGGCGGCAACCCTATTTCTATTCAGTCAATGACTAATACTGAAACTTGCGATGTTAATGCAACTATTAATCAAATCAATAATCTTAAATCTGCAGGTGCAGATATTGTAAGGGTTTCCGTTCCTTCCTTTGACGCAGCTTCAGCTTTTAAAAAAATTAAACAAAAAGTTGATATACCTTTAGTGGCAGATATACATTTTGATTATAAAATTGCACTAGAAGTTGCAGATTCTGCAGATTGTCTAAGAATTAATCCTGGTAATATTGGTAAAGAGGCTAAAATTAAAGAAGTAATAAATGCTGCAAAATATAACAATGTTCCAATTAGAGTTGGAGTTAATGCTGGATCTTTAGAAAAAGATTTGCAAGTTAAATACGGTGAGCCAAACGCAGATGCTTTAGTTGAGTCAGCATTAAGACATGTCGATATCCTTGAAAGACATAATTTTGATAATTTTAAAATGAGCTTAAAGGCTTCCAATATTGAAATGACAGTTGAAGCTTACAGAAAAATCTCAAAACTAATCAACCAACCTTTGCACCTAGGGATTACTGAAGCAGGCTCGTTCAGATCCGGAACTGTAAAATCATCTATAGGTGTAGGAATGCTTTTATCTGAAGGAATTGGAGACACGATTAGAATTTCACTCGCCTCAGATCCAGTGGATGAAGTTAAAATTGGATGGGATATTCTCAAAAGCTTAAATATTAGAAGTAGGGGGGTAAAAATTGTTGCTTGCCCAAGTTGTTCAAGACAAAATTTCAATGTAATTGAAGTGGTAAATGAGCTAGAAAGTAGATTTGAAGATATCTCAGAAGATATAGAGGTTGCAGTTATCGGTTGTTATGTAAATGGACCTGGTGAAAGTAAAGCTGCGGATGTGGGCTTAACAGGAGCCAGCCCAAAAAATTTAATGTATATTGATGGGGAGCCCAATAACAAAATTTCAAATGAGAATCTTGTAGATGAGCTTGAAAATAAAGTCAGAGAAAAGATAGCTAAATCAAAAGCTGAGATTATCGCAAGGAGTTAATGTGAAAAAGATCAGATCTTTATCAGGAATGCTTGATCTATTTAATGATTCAGATGCTAGTAATTCCGCAGAACATATTTTTAGAGTCGAGAAAAAACTTAAAAATATATTTAATACATATAATTATAACGAAATAAGAACTCCTGCATTAGAGGAAACAGACCTATTCAAAAGATCTGTAGGAGATGTTTCAGATATAGTCAATAAAGAGATTTATACATTTCTCGACAGAAATGGAAAAAGCATAAGCCTTAGACCTGAGGGAACAGCGGGCGTTATTAGATCTATTATTGAAAAAAAACTTGATAGTTCTTCAAATAAATTCTGGTATATCGGACCAATGTGGAGGTATGAGAGACCTCAAAAAGGAAGGTTTAGACAATTCACCCAGGCTGGTATTGAAATTTTGGGTCATGAAGAAGGTAATTCTGAATATGAGATGCTTTCATTAATCTGTAATATTATTGATAAGTTATCTATAAATAATTCAATAATAAAAATTAATCACCTTGGAGATCCTGATACAAAAAAAGCATATTGTGATTCATTGGTAACATATCTCTCATCCTACAAAAATGAATTAAACGAGACTGAGCTTGAGAGACTAGATAAAAATCCCTTAAAAATACTTGACTCAAAAAGTGAAAACACTCAAAAAATACTTAAAGACGCACCATCCCTTAAAGATTTTTTACCAAAAGAAAATATTGATTTACTTAATTCTCTGAAAGATACTTTTTCTGATTTTTGTAAAATTGAAATAGATTATTCTCTTGTAAGAGGCTTAGATTATTATTCTGGATTCGTGTTTGAAGCCTTATCAAATGAATTGGGAGCGCAGGATGCATTTCTTGGTGGGGGAAGATATGATGTCTTGTCACAAAAGTTAGGTGGAAAAAATCTTCCAGCAATAGGGATGGCAATTGGTGTTGAGAGGCTTGCCAGCATTTCTTCTATTCCTAAAACACAAGATAAAATTGTTTCTTTCATAACTATAACTAGTAAATTAGAGCCAAAAGCATTTAAAATAGCTCACCATTTAAGATCTTTAAATAAAAAAATTAATCTTGATGTGAATTTAGCAAATGGAAGCCTTAAATCTAAGCTTAGAAGGGCTAATAAGATAAATGCCTCCCATGCTTTAATTATTGGTGATGATGAAATAACCAATGAGTGTATTTTAATTAAATATTTAGATGATGAACTTAAAGAGCAAGAATTAGTCAAATTTGACGAGGCGTATGAAATTTATAAATTACTTTAAATAAATTAAGGAAGAAAAATGAACGATATAATTGATAATGAGTTTGGCGCAGTTAAGAATTTTCTGAGTAAATACAAAAATGCGCTCATGATTGTTGTTTTACTAATCATACTTTCCATTGGTTTATTTGCATTAAATTTTTATAACAAGAAAGTTATGAATGAAGATGCCGCTGTAATTTATAACGAATGGCTAAATACAACATCATTAGAAAATAAAGAACAAGAAAAGATAGATTCACTTTATAGCGATCTAACAGATAATTATGCTTCTACTGGATATGCAATGATGGCCATGCTTAGCAAAGGCGCTGATTTAGCTACAAAGGGTGATTTCGATAAAAGTATTGCTGTATTCACAAACCTTCAAGAAATTTCAAGCGGCTTCGGTGGAAATGATTTTTTTAATAAAATTTCTAGAATTAGTCTCTCTAGAATATACATAGAAATTGGAAAGTATGATGATGCTTTATCACAGCTCTCAGTCTATTCTGAGAGTTCTGCTAACGCATATATTCATGAATTAATAGGCGATATTTTTGCTGCAAAGCAAGAAGTAGAAAAAAGCATTGAGCAATACATGCTTGCTGATGAAAAATATGATGATCAACAATCTAAATCTATTATCGCAATGAAAATAGCTGACCTTGAGTCATAAACTAAAATGAAATCAATTTATCTCAACATAATTGCAATTTTACTTATAACCTCATGTTCTTCATTGAAGTTTTGGGAAAGTGCAGAGGTAGATACTGACGAGCCAAAACCACTGTCAGAAATTCAAAAATCGATCTTTCTTAATGAGAACTGGGTCAAAAAATCTAATGGCGAAAATGACCTAGGGAACTTCTTACCAAGTTTTTCTCAAGAAAAATTATTTTTTGCAAATAATATAGGGTCTATAAACGCATTCGAAGCTATATCCGGTAACGAAATATGGTCAAAAGAATACAATGAGCTTTCTTCTGGAATTGCTTCAGGATTTGGCGTAGTGATAGTCTCTGATCAGCTTGGAAATGTAATTGCTTTGAATCAAAATGATGGTTCTGAACTATGGTCAATTAATGTTAAAGCTAAGGTTCTTTCAAGAGCAGCTATTGATGCATCTGCCGTTATGGTTAAAACGAGTGCAGGAGAATTAATTTCTCTTGATAAAAATAATGGTGAAATTCTTTGGTCATACAGGTCACAACTTCCATTGCTTACAGTAAGAGGTAGCAGCAGTCCAGTAATAGCTGATGATAAGGTAATAGCAACTTTTGACAATGGTAGACTTGGTGTTTTTCAGCTTTCTACGGGTTTTCCAATATGGGATGGTGCCATATCATATGTATCAGGTACTTCTGAGCTAGAAAATTTAGTTGATGCTGATTCCGATCCAGTTGTTCAAGGTCCTCTGATATATGCAACTAATTATCAGGGCAATGTAAGTATTTTTGATCAAGCTCAAAAAAGAGCTATTTGGAAATCTGAATCTTCATCATTTTATTCACCAGTTATTACCAAAGGTCTAATAATTGTTGTCGAAGATAACTCAAAGATAATTACTTTCTCAAATAAAACTCTTGAAAAATCTTGGTCATCTGACTTATTGTTAAATAGATCCTTATCTAATCCAATTACATACAAAGGAAATCTTGTAGTTGGTGACTTTGAAGGCTTCATTCATGTTATCAATCCAATTAATGGAAAGATAATTGGAAGAGAGAAGGTATCAAAAAATCCTATTAAATCTTTATCATCTAGAGGAGACTACTTATACGTCATAGATGAAAAATTTAGCTTATTTTCTCTAACACTATAAAATAGAAGTGTTATATGTTCACCTCAATAGCAATAATTGGAAGACCAAATGTTGGTAAATCAACATTATTCAACAAGCTTACAAAATCAAGAAAAGCTATAGTATCTGACTTTCCTGGTCTCACTAAAGATAGAAATTATGGATATCTCGAATTTGGAGACAGGAAATTCTTTGTCATTGATACAGGTGGAATTGCAAAAGATGATTCAATTCTAAAAGAGGATATTGCAGATCAGGCCTGGGTTGCAGCTGAGGAATCTAATCTTATTATATTTGTACTAGATGGTTCTGAAGAGTTAAATAATGAAGATCTAGAAATCCTTCAAAAACTTAGAAAACTAAACAAAGAGTTTATTGCTGTAGTCAATAAATCTGACAAAAAGACATCAAGTCAAATCAAGCATGATTTATCTAAAAAGGGCATAGACTATATTGAGATTAGTGCAGAGCATTCATCAAATATTTCTGAATTAAGATCTTTATTAAAAAGTAAATTACCTAAAGAAAAAATATCTTATCCAGATGGCAAAAGGATAGCAGTCATTGGCCGACCCAATGCTGGAAAATCAACCTTTATTAATAAATTCATTAACGAAGAAAGACTTATTGTCTCTGAAATTGCAGGCACTACCATTGATTCCATAAGCATACCTTTTAATGTAGGAGGAAATGATTATATTTTTATAGATACAGCTGGCATCAGAAAGGGGTATAAGAATAGCCATAAAGTAGAATACTTCTCTTATGTGAGGGCACTTCATTCCGTAGAAGAGTCTGATGTAGTTTTGTTTCTGTGTGATGCTTCTGAGGGTATTGTTGATCAGGATTTGAAAATTTTAAATATGGTTTGTGAGACAGGTAAGCCGTTATTAATTGCTTTTAACAAAATTGATCTCCTAACAAGGAAAGAAAAAGATGAGATGTATAACACAAAAAGAGCACTATCAAACTTCCTTCAAGATTTTATAAAACTGGAAATTTCTGGCATCAAAGGAACTGGCTTTAAAAGGTTGTTTAGAAATCTTGATCAATTAATTACTAAGTCTCAGCAGAAGTACTCTACCTCTCAATTAAATAAGTTATTAGAAAAATTTGTTAATCAAAGCTCACCCCCATCTATTGGTGGCAGGCAGCTTAAATTACGATATGTACATTTTGCAGGAATTAATCCAACATCTTTTGTCATTCATTCCAATAATGACAAAAAGATCCCAAGTAACTATAAGCGGTATCTTGAAAATTCTTACAGAGAAAAACTTAAACTTAAAAGCATCCAATTAAGGTTATTTTTCAGGAAATCAAAAAACCCATTTGAAGATAAAATCAATAAATTGACAGACAGACAAATCAAAAAGAAACAAAGGTTGATGAAGCACGTCAAAAAGAAAAAAAAGTAACTGATTTTAGTTATATAAGTCGAGTCTAAACATAATTTCTAAGGTATAATCTTTGCACAAATGCTAGCTAAAAAATAACATTTGTCTACTTTATAAATTTATGAAAAGACCTGTTAATATCAACCTTCTGAAGATAAAGCTGCCACTAACTGCATTACTTTCGATTACACATAGACTAAGTGGTATGTTTGTATTTTTTATAGTGCTTCCATTAACAGTAATTTCTTTATATTACTTGGCTCAATCTCTCGAGTCTTATGAGCAATTTACTGCATTAATTGAATCAAATTTCAGTTTGAAATTTCTTTTTTTATCATGTCTTATCATATTTAAATATCATATTTTTACTGGGGTGCGTCACATGCTAATGGACTTTCATTTAATAAGTGAAAGCCTTAACGCCGCACATAGATCATCTCAAATAACACTGATGCTTTTTCTGATTGATAGCATCATAACTATTTTGGTGGTTCTGTAATGAATATTGGAAGATTAAACTGGTATCTCCAAAGATATAGTGCTCTATATTTTTTAGGTTTTGTTATTTATTTAGAATATTTATTTTTCACAAATAGATTTTCATTTAATTACTTAGATAGCAATTTAAATTTTAGAATTTTATTAACACTTTTTATTCTGCTTGCAAATATTCATGGGTTTATTGGTCTATGGACCGTGGGCACAGATTATTTAACAAAAAGAACATTAGGATTTCTTTCTGAAGGTTTGGGGGGAGTTGCCAATACAATCAGAAAATTATATGAAATCCTATTCATAGCAATTGGCTGTTCAGTAACAGTCTTTTATTTTTTAATTATTTGGTTTTAAATATGCAAAACATCAACTCCTCAAATATAAAAATTCTTGAATTTGACGCCCTAATTATTGGTGGTGGTGGTTCAGGTATGAGAGCCTCTCTAGAGCTTGCGAAGTCTGGTTTAAAAACTGCGGTTGTCTCAAAAGTTTTCCCTACAAGATCTCATACAGTTTCTGCTCAAGGTGGAATAACATGTGCTATTCAAAGTGCTGATCCAAATGATGACTGGAGATGGCATATGTACGATACAGTTAAAGGAGCAGATTTCATTGGTGACCAAGATGCGATTGAATATATGTGCTCAGAAGGTCCAAAAGCAGTATTTGAGCTAGAGCATATGGGATTACCATTCTCAAGATTTGATAATGGGAGAATTTATCAAAGACCATTTGGAGGCCAATCCAAGGAGTTTGGTAAAGGTGGGCAAGCTGCTAGGACTTGCGCAGCAGCTGACAGGACCGGTCATGCTCTACTTCATACTCTCTATCAAAATAATGTTAAAGAGGGTTCAAATTTTTTAAATGAATGGTTCGCCGTTGATCTTGTGAAGAATTCTAAAAATGAGATAACAGGAGTAATTGCATTTTCTATTGAATCTGGAGATGTTGCATATCTTAAAGCTCAGTCAACTGTTCTTGCTACAGGAGGCGCTGGAAGAATATATGCATCGACTACAAATGCATTAATTAATACTGGTGATGGTCTTGGTATGGCTCTTAGAGCTGGCTTCCCTGCACAAGACATGGAAATGTGGCAGTTCCACCCTACGGGCATATATGGTGCTGGCTCTCTTGTAACCGAAGGTTGTAGAGGGGAAGGTGGGTATTTAATAAATGCAGACGGCGAAAGATTTATGGAGCGATATGCACCAAATGTTAAAGATCTTGCTGGAAGGGATGTTGTTGCAAGATCTATGGTCCTTGAAATTCTTGAAGGTAGAGGTTGTGGAGAAAAGAAAGATCATGTTTTTTTAAAACTTGATCACTTGGGAGCTGATGTTCTAAATGCAAAACTTCCAGGAATATGTGAGCTCTCAAGAACCTTTGCACATGTTGATCCCATATATGAGCCAATACCAGTTATTCCTACATGTCACTACATGATGGGCGGAACTCCTACTAATGTTCATGGTCAAGCCTTTTCAAGATCTAACGAATCTGATATTGCAATTCCAGGTTTATATTCTGCAGGGGAAGCTGCATGTGTATCAGTTCATGGAGCAAACAGGCTAGGTGGAAATTCTTTGCTTGATTTAGTTGTTTTTGGAAGAGCTACAGGAATGCATATTCAGGAGGAGATTAGTAGCGGTGGTGGCGTTGATTCTGCTACAAACTCAGACATTGATGAGTCTCTTGAAAGACTCAATAAACTTAATGAATCAACTTCTGGTTATAAAACTGCTGATGTTAAAAGAGAACTCCAAACTTGTATGCAGAATTATTTTGGCGTTTTTAGGCGTGGCGAATATATGAAAAAAGGCGTTGAAGAACTCAAAGCAATCAGAGAAAAGACAGATAATTTATATGTAGCTGACAAAAGTGCAGCTTTTAATACAAGTAGAGTAGAAGCTCTTGAGTTGCAAAATTTACTTGAAGTCGCAGAAGCAACTGCAATTGCAGCATTAGAGAGGAACGAGAGCAGAGGAGCTCACGCAAGAGATGATTATCCTGATAGGGATGATGAGAACTGGCTTTGTCACTCTATGTATGATCCCAAAACTAAAACTTTATCAAAGAGAAAAGTAAACTTTGCACCAAATCAAGTTGATGCTTTCCCTCCAGCAGTGAGGTCATATTAATATGAGTAATTTAGAAGTTAGTTTATATAGATATAATCCAGAAACAGATAAGTTTCCTTACATGAAAACTTATGAGATTGAAAAGCCTGCAAGAGACATTATGGTTTTAGATCTTCTTCATCTCTTAAAAGAGGGGGACGAGTCAATATCCTATAGAAGGTCATGCAGAGAAGGTGTTTGCGGATCTGATGGAATGAATATTAATGGTAAAAATGGTCTTGCATGCATAACACCTTTATCCAGTGTTTTGAAAAAAGATAAAATTGAACTCAGACCTTTGCCAGGATTACCAGTAATAAGAGATCTGGTGGTTGATATGACCGAGTTTTATGCCCAGTATGAAAAGATCAAACCTTTTTTGCAAAACGACACAACAGCTCCAGAACAAGAAAGACTTCAATCTCCTGAGGATAGAGATAAATTAGATGGACTATATGAATGCATTCTATGCGCATGCTGTTCAACAAGTTGTCCTTCTTTCTGGTGGAATCCGGATAAATTTGTTGGCCCTGCTGCCTTATTACAAGCATATAGATTTTTAGCTGATACTAGAGATTTAAAGACTGATGAAAGGCTTGATGACCTCTCAGATCCATTTAGCGTCTACAGATGTCATGGAATAATGAACTGTGTAAGTGTTTGTCCAAAGAGCTTAAATCCAAACAAGGCTATTGGTGAAATCAAATCAATGTTATTGAAAAATAAAAATAATATTATTGCTAGGGAGGGTGCCTGACGCTAAGAAAATGAGTTTATCAATGGGGGAATTTTGGGAGAGTTCGCATATATCAGGAGGCCATTCCGCATATCTTGAGAATATGTATGAGCTGTATCTAGAAAATCCAGATCAGCTTTCATCTGAATGGGCAGTTTTCTTTGATAATCTTGAGCCAAAAAGTATTAATGGCAATAGGGTATCTCATAAGCAAATAGTTGATGAATTTAGAAACTTATCAAGAAGCGCTAATTTATCAGGAAATATTCCTGATGCAAGACAATCCAAAGTAATAAGACTTATCCAGTCATACAGAAATAGAGGTCATCAAAAAGCAAACTTAGATCCACTTGGGATTATGGATAGGGCTGAAATAGAAGACTTAGATTTAGAGTTTCACGGCTTATCAAAAGAAGATTTAAGTGATGAGTTTTACACTGATACTTTATTAATAGGAAAAGAAAAAGCTACTTTAAAAGAAATCATAGAATCTTTGAAAGTTATTTATTGTGGAAATATCGGGATTGAATATAACCACATCATGGATAGTTATGAAAGAAAGTGGTTCCAAAAAAAATTCGAATCTAAGCTTGGCAAATATTCTTTTAGTATTGAAGATAAGCTTCATATATACGAACGATTAAATTCCGCAGAAGGACTTGCGAAATATTTAGCTGCTAAATACCCCGGAATGAAAAGATTTGGTATAGATGGAGCAGAGTCCTTAATACCACTTGTGGATGCTGTTATACAAAACTGTGGTGAGCTTGGTGCAAATCAAATATGTTTTGGTATGGCTCATAGGGGTAGGTTAAATTTACTTGTAAATGTTTTAGGTAAATTACCTTCTGAGCTATTTTCTGCATTTGATGAGGATTATGAAATTACAGGTGCGAACACAGGAGATGTGAAATATCATCTTGGATTTTCGTCCAATCTTGAAACAAAAGGTGGAGAAGTCCATGTTTCTTTAAATAATAACCCCTCTCATTTAGAAATAGTTGATCCTGTTGTCTTGGGTTCTGTTAGGGCAAGACAAGATAGATTAAATGATGATAAGAGGCAAAAAGTCGTACCAGTATTGTTGCATGGTGATGCATCTTTTTCTGGTCAGGGGGTTGTAATGGAATCTCTGCAAATGTCTCAAACTAGAGGCTTTAATGTTGGTGGAACTATTCATATTATCGTTAATAATCAAATTGGGTTTACAACAAGCAATAAAAAAGACTCACGATCAACAGATTATTCAACTGATGTTGCGAAGATAATACAAGCTCCAGTTATTCATGTTAATGGAGATGATCCTGAAATGGTTGTCAAAGCAGCAATTATTGCATGCAAGTACAGAAAGGAATTTAACAAAGATATTGTTATTGATTTATTTTGTTACAGAAGAAGAGGTCATAATGAAGCTGATGATCCGTCTGCAACTCAACCATTGATGTATAGCAAGATTAAACAACATCCATCAGTTTTAACTCAGTATGAAGACGCATTAATAAGAGAGGGGTTGATTTCTTCTGATCAAACTGCTGCTGTAAGGTCAGATTATAGAAAGTCATTAGAGTCAGGACTATCTGTAGCGAAAAATCTTGCTAAAAAGCCTAATGAAGAACTATGGTTTAACTGGGATGAATATATTGATAATAAGTGGTGGGATGAAACCGACACTTCAGTAACAAAAAAATCAATTACTAAACTCGGTAAACAAATTTCAAAAACTCCTGAAAATTTTAATCTTGGTCCCCAGGCAGCAAAAATTTTCAAAGATAGAGATCAAATGACTGAGTCGAAAATCGACATAAATTGGGGTTATGGTGAAATGCTAGCTTATGCATCTCTTCTTGAGCAAGGTTATCCGATAAGGCTAACTGGTCAGGATGTCAGAAGAGGAACTTTTTCTCATAGACACGCATGTGTATTCGATAAAGAAACTGGAAAGGGCTTGATACCATTATCAAAAATTGCTGAAGAACATAATACCAAATTCGATATTTATGATTCTTTATTATCTGAAGAGGCTGTACTAGCCTTTGAATATGGGTATTCTGCCACTTGGCCAACAGGATTGGTAATTTGGGAAGCGCAATTTGGAGATTTCGCAAACGGCGCCCAGGTTGTAATAGATCAATTTATTGTTTCAGCACAGCATAAATGGGAGAGACTGTCAGGCTTAGTTATGCTACTTCCTCATGGTTATGAAGGCCAAGGACCTGAGCATAGTAGCGCGCGCATAGAAAGATTTCTACAACTTTGTGCATCTGAAAATATTCAAGTTTGCGTCCCAAGCTCACCAGCTCAAATTTTTCATTTATTAAGAAGGCAAGCAATTAGAAAACTAAGAACTCCACTAGTTGTAATATCGCCAAAAAGTTTATTAAGAAACCCTGATGCTTCTTCTAAAATAACTGAATTAACTTCTGGTTCATTCCAGTGTGTCATCGATGACGATTGCCAAAAAGATAATGTTAAAAAAATTATTTTGTGTTCCGGAAAAGTTTTTTACGATATTAAAAAACAACAAAATCTCAGTGAGAAAGACGATATAGCTATAATTAGAATTGAACAATTATATCCATTTCCATATGACGATCTAGAGGCAATTCTTAATACTTATCCAAATGTAGATGAAATAGTTTGGTGTCAAGAAGAGCCAGCAAACCAAGGCGCATGGTTTAGTCATAGACACAGAATTCAAAGAGTTCTTGATAGACTTAAGAATAACCTTGAAATTACATTGGTTAGTAGACCTGCTGCTGCAGCGCCTGCAGTGGGGATGATGAAACTACATTTAAAACAACAAGAGGAATTAATAGAGTTAGCTCTAAAATAATATTATGACAATAGAAATAAAAGCACCAACTTTCCCAGAATCAGTTGCGGATGGAACTGTGGCTAATTGGTTAAAAAAAGAGGGAGATTTTGTTAAACAAGATGAAATAATTGCTGAAATTGAAACTGATAAGGTTGTATTGGAAGTAGTTGCTCCTGAGGAAGGAACCTTAGTTAAAATTCTAAAGGCTGAAGGAGATATTGTATTAAGCGCAGAGCCTATTGGAGAATTTGATGATTCTGCAATAAGTTCATCAAGTACAGAGAAGCCAAAAGAAGAGAAAGTGTCATCAAAATCAGAAGAGAGCTTACCTGAATTAGTTAAAAAATCTGGTCCCGCTGCCGAAAAGCTTATCAGAGAAAACAATCTAGATAAAAAAGCTATTGAGGCCTCTGGCAAGGGAAATCGCGTAACTAAAGAAGATGTAATTAATCACATAGAAAAAACCACGTCTTTAAATAGCAAAGAAGTTAAAATTGTTCAAACTTCTGGTAGGCCAGAAAAAAGGGTTCCAATGTCTAGATTAAGAGCAACCATTGCAAATAGGTTGCTTACCGTAAAACAGAATACGGCTATGCTAACAACTTTTAATGAAGTTGATATGCAACCTATTAAAGACTTAAGAGCAAAATATGGCGAAGAGTTTTTAAAACAGCATGATGTAAAGCTTGGCTTTATGGGATTTTTTGTTATAGCAGCAGTGCAAGCACTTAAAAAGTTTCCTCTTGTAAATGCTTCAATAGATGGCTCAGATATTGTTTATCATGGCTATCAAGATATTGGCGTTGCCGTGTCTACAGATAGAGGACTGGTAGTTCCTGTTATAAAAGATGCAGATACTCAATCACTGCCAGAAATAGAAAAATCTATCTTAGATTACTCATTAAAAGCTAGAGATGGAAAATTAGCTATTGAAGAGATGCAGGGTGGTACGTTTACTATTTCTAATGGTGGTGTTTTTGGGTCATTGCTATCTACACCAATTTTGAATGCTCCTCAAACGGCAATACTAGGCATGCATTCAATTCAAGAAAGGCCTGTTGCAATTGATGGTCAAGTTGTCATAAGACCAATGATGTACTTGGCAATGAGCTATGATCATAGGCTTTTAGATGGAAAAGAAGCGGTTTCTTTTCTGGTTTCAATCAAAGAGCAGCTTGAATCACCAGAAAGATTATTACTAAATTTATAAATTAAAAGGAAAATTATGTACGATGTTGTTGTTTTAGGTTCAGGGCCTGCTGGATATGTTTCAGCTATTAGAGCATCCCAGCTAGGATTAAAAACTGCTTGTATTGAGCAAGAGCAAAATGAAAAAGGAAAGCCTGTCCTAGGCGGAACTTGTTTAAATGTTGGCTGCATTCCATCAAAGGCATTATTAGACTCATCACATAGGTATCATGATGCAAAAGAAAATCTTAAGGCTCATGGAATAGGTATTTCAAAAGTAGATTTAGATATTGCAGATATGATGGAAAGAAAGAACTCTATAGTAAAAAAATTGACTGACGGCATTTCAGGTCTTTTTGTAGGAAATAAAGTAGATTCTATTCTTGGAACTGGAAAAGTATTAAGTGAGGGAAAGGTAGAGGTAGCTAAATCAGATGGCACAACAGAGATTGTTGAATCTAAGCATATTATTATTGCAACTGGTTCCTCACCAATTGAAATAGGGTCTGCTAAATTTGATAATGAAAATATTATAGATAGCACTGGAGCACTAGACTTAAAAGAAGTTCCCGGGACTCTTGGTGTTATTGGTGCCGGTGTAATTGGGCTTGAACTGGGGAGCGTATGGGCAAGGCTTGGGTCAAAAGTAACTGTTATAGAAGCACTAGATAATTTTCTCCCTATGGCTGATAAAGATATATCAAAAGAGACATTTAAAGAATTTCAGAAACAAGGGTTGGATATAAAACTTGGTTCTAAACTTGTTGGTTCAAAATCATCAAAAAAAGGTGTTGAGATTGAGGTTGAAAGTTCCGATGGTAAATCAAAGATGGTTTTTGATAAGTTAATTGTTGCTGTTGGAAGGAAACCAAATTCTGTAGATGTTTTTGCTAATGACTCAGGTGTTCAACTTGATGACAGGGGCTTTATAAATGTAGATGAATATTGCCAAACAGATCAGAAGAATATATGGGCAATTGGAGATGTTGTAAGAGGTCCAATGTTAGCTCATAAAGGCAGTGAAGAGGGTATTGTTGTCGCAGAAAGAATTGCTGGTAAACATGCTGAAATGAATTATGATCTTGTTCCATCTGTTATTTATACTCATCCAGAAATAGCATGGGTCGGCAAAAATGAACAAGAATTATCAGATCAAGGCATTGATTATAGAGTTGGAAAGTTTCCTTTTGCTGCTAGTGGCCGGGCACTGGCTGTCGATCAATCTGTTGGTTTTGTTAAATTAATATCAGATACGAAAACTGATACCATCTTAGGTGTGCATGTTTTTGGTCCTTCTGCAGCAGAGATTGTTCAACAAGCATTAATCTCAATGGAGTTTGGGGCTAGCTCAGAGGATATTGGGTTGACTATCTTCAGTCATCCAACAGTTTCTGAAGCACTTCATGAAGCAGCACTATCTGTAAGTAATCAAGCAATACATATTGGGAATAGAAAAAAATGAATTTACATGAATATCAGGGAAAAGAATTATTTGCAGAATATGGCCTACCAGTTTCAAAGGGTGTTGTAATTAGTGATCCTGAAGATGCATTAAAAGCATGTAGAGATATTGGCGGAACAAAGTGGGTGGTTAAAGCTCAAGTCCATGCTGGTGGTAGAGGTAAATCAGGTGGAGTTATTCTAGTTGATAATCCAGATGACGCTAAAGATTTTGCTAAGAAATGGCTTGGAAAGAGATTGGTTACATACCAAACAGATTCAAATGGCCAACTGGTGAATTCAATTTTAATAGAAGAATGCACAGACATAGCTAATGAATTATATTTAAGTGCTGTAGTAGATAGGGCGTCTCAAAGAGTAGTTTTTATAGGCTCAAGTGAAGGTGGTGTGAATATTGAAGATGTTGCTAAAAATACTCCTGAAAAAATTATTTACGAAGCCATTGATCCTTTAACAGGAGCACAACCTTTTCAAGCAAGAAAAATTGCCAAAGTGCTCGGCCTTGATGCCATTCAAACGAAGCAATTTACCCCTATGTTAAGTAATTTAATGAACTTATTTATTGAAAAAGATTTAAGCCTGCTTGAGATCAATCCTTTAGTTATAACTAGTGGCGGTAAACTTCATTGTTTGGATGCCAAAATTAATATTGATTCGAATGCAGTCTACAGGCAACCTCAGATAGCTGAAATGCATGATCCGTCTCAAGATGATCCTAGAGAATCAGAGGCCGCAAAAAATGATTTAAGTTATGTTTCTTTGGATGGAAATATTGGTTGTATGGTTAATGGAGCAGGTTTGGCTATGGGCACAATGGATACTATAAAGTTCTATGGTGGCAATCCTGCAAATTTCCTTGATGTTGGCGGTACAGCAACTCAAGAAAGAGTAGCAAAGGCATTCAAACTAATTCTTGAAGACCCAGAAGTAAAAGTTGTTTTAGTAAATATTTTTGGTGGGATAGTGAGGTGTGACTTGATTGCTGAGGGTATCTTAGCTGCAATAGAAGAGGTTGGAGTAGAAATACCTGTTGTAGTCAGATTAGAAGGTAATAGTGCTGACATAGGTTCAAAAATCTTATCAGAATCTGGTGTCAAAATTGAAAGTAGAAATGATTTGGCTGATGCAGCTAAAAAAGCAGTGGAGTTATCAAGATGAGTATATTAATTAATGATGATACTAGGGTCCTTGTCCAAGGTTTTACTGGATCTCAGGCAACACTTCATTCCGAGCAAGCATTGGCCTATGGAACAAATATTGTCGGTGGTGTAACACCAGGTAAAGGAGGGCAGATTCATCTTGATAGGCCTGTATTTGATACCGTGAAAGAGGCAATGGAGGAAGTTAATCCCAATGCAGCACTTATTTTTGTTCCAGCTCCATTTTGTAAAGACTCTATATTAGAAGCCGCAGAATCTGGCATTAAACTCATAATATGTATTACAGAAGGAGTTCCTACTCTTGATATGCTCATAGTTAAAAAGCGAGTAGATGAATTGGGCGCAACATTGGTGGGTCCTAATTGTCCAGGAATAATAACTCCTGGTTCAGGTAAAATGGGAATAATGCCCGCAAGCATTCATATGCCTGGTTCAATAGGAATAATTTCAAGGTCTGGAACTCTAACCTACGAGGCGGTGAAACAAACTACTGATTTAGGCCTTGGTCAAAGCTCTTGCGTTGGCATTGGTGGAGATCCTATACCTGGTAGTTCATTTATAGACATACTGAAATTGTTTCAAAATGATGATCAAACTGAAGCAATTGTTATGGTTGGTGAAATTGGAGGAAGCGCAGAAGAGGAAGCAGCTGAATACATAAAAGATAATGTCACCAAGCCTGTTATTTCATACATTGCTGGACAAACTGCTCCAGCCGGTAAAAGAATGGGTCATGCTGGTGCGATTATTGCTGGAGGTAAAGGAACCGCAGAAGATAAAATAAAAACTCTCAAAGCATGCGGCGTCCATATTGCTGAAAACTTGGTTGATATTGGATCTAAGGTTGCTGAAGTTCTTGGACGCTAGATATTAAATTTTTTTTAATAATATAATTTAATCTAAGTATCGATAATACTGAAAATATTGATAAGCCTATTATCATTCCAACCCACATACCAGATGCTCCAAGGGGTTGACCAAATCCATGCATGGTTAAGAAGTAACCTGCAGGTATTGCAAACAGCCAATAAGATATAAACAATAAAATCATAGGAGCAAAGGTATCTTTAAATCCTCTCAAACTTCCTACCGCTGCCATTTGAATACCATCTGGAAGTTGGAATATTGCTGCAAATATCAACAAACCAGTTGCAATATTGATTGCAGCTATATCAGAACTATATAAATACACAATTTGATCTCTTACTAGCAAAATTGTAATACAAGTTATAAATGAGCTTAAAATGCATAGATAGATTGTTGAATATGACGCAATTTTTGCTCGAGGTTTGTCATTTTCCCCAACAAGATTACCAACTCTTGTAGCAGCGGCTAAGCCTATTGATAAGGGTAGCATAAAAAATAAACTAGCAATGTTTAAAGCTATGTAATGTCCTGCAACAATAGTTTCTCCAAGAATACCTATAATCAATGCCGCTCCTGAAAACATACTTAGTTCAATAAAAATTCCCATACCAATTGGTGTTCCAAGTCTAAAAACCTCTTTAGTGGTATTGATTGAAGGTGGTGTGATTTCGTTAAATGGCTTAGTTTTTTTATAATTCTTTGAAATTTTTATATATATTATTAAAGTGATCATCATCAAAAATGATACTAATGAAGTAGCAATACCACAGCCAACTCCTCCTAGTTTTGGAACACCAAAGTAGCCATAAACGAAAATTATATCTAGAGGAATATTTAATAACATGCCCAAAAAAGCAATATAAAAAACGGGTCTTGTAAGAGTCATACCTTCGCTATAGCATCTCAGAGCAGTAAATATTGTCATAAATATTATCCCTACAGACAATGCTTTAAGGTATGAACCAGATATAGAAGTTATGGATTCATCTATGGGAAGCAAGAATAATAAATCACCCATAAAGAACAATACAATGCAGACTACTGACCCAAGCAATAAGGCAATCCATAAAATTTCACGAATTTTAATTCCTATTTCTGTAAATTTTTTTGCCCCATAGAGTTGAGCAATAATAGGGGTAACTGCAAATATTACACCGGCTATAAGGAACCAAACTGTATTAAAGATTGCTGAACCAACTCCTAGACCTGCTAAATCTAATGAGCTTGCTCTTCCAGCAACTATGGTGTCAGTAGTTCCCATGAGCATATACGAAAGCTGAGATCCAAGAATTGGTATACCGATCTGTATAAGCTTTTTGAACTCAAATATATTAGGTCGAATCAATTTAATTTTTCTTAGTAATTAATTTTTTTGTACTTTATCATATTAAGATAAATTTTTTTGGAGCGCATAATCAGAAAAGATAACAGGCCTTATTGGTTAAAAAAATTCTCTATTAAATTAATCAATGTGTATGTTGATCGATTTCTGAGACCTCAGTTTTCTTATTTGGGAAAAGGCGGCGCTTTTTTTAAACCAAGATTTATAAAGGCTTTCGGAACTAATATTAGCATTTCTGATTATCCAACTTTGATAGGCGCACCTGATGCACATATACAATTTACAGCATGGAATGTTGGTGGTTGGGATGGCTCAATAGAAATTGGAAAATATTCATTAATAACACCTGGTGTGAGAATAATGGCAGCAAAGAAAATTACTATAGGTGACTCATGTATGATTGCTCACGGTGCATATATTTCTGATGCTGATTGGCATGGAATATATGATCGTTCAGAACCTGTTGGTAATGCACTGCCAGTAGTTTTAGAAGATAATGTATGGATTGGTGATAGCGCTATTATTTGTAAAGGTGTAAGGATTGGAAAAAATAGTATTGTAGGCGCTGGCTCGGTAGTTACAAAAGATGTACCGCCAAATTCTATATTTGCTGGGAATCCTGCAAAATTAGTTAAAACCATTGATGAGAATGACTTTATAACTCGAGCAGATTTCTTTAGTGATCCAAAAAAACTTGCATCTGATTTTGATGCTTTAGATAAACATTCATTAAAAAGTAATACATTTATTGGATGGATAAAAAGTTTAATAAACCCAAATAACAAAAATTAAAGTGAATTTAATAGCTGATATTGGAATCAAAAAAATAGATTCCATACTTCCATTACTAAGTGGTTTTGAAGATATTAATATTAAATATCTCGATTCAGAATCAATTAATTCACAAAGTATAATTGAAACCGATATCTTATTGATTAGATCCCAAACAATAGTTGACGAGTTGCTTTTATCAAAAAGTAAAATTGCATGGATAGGTTCAGCCACTGCTGGGATTGATCACATAGATACGCACTATTTAGAAAAGAATAATATCAATTGGTTTAATGCAGCAGGCTGTAATTCTGCATCAGTATGTAGCTATGTTCTATCATGTCTATATGTTTTATCAATCGATGCAAATTTTAATAAAAGCAATACTGTTGGAATATTTGGCTATGGAAATATTGGAAAAAGACTTAAAACAATATTAGATAATTTAAATATAAAGAATTATGTATGTGATCCATATTTAGATGATGATTGTATTGCAGACAAAACAACTGTTCTAGGTTCAGATATTTTATCCATCCATACACCCCTAACCTTTAGCGGAAAGTTTCCTACGCACAAACTAATCAATAACAAAGAGCTATCACAAACAAAAGCACATACCATCATCAATACAGCAAGGGGAGGGGTAGTTTGTGAATCAGCTATTTTGAGAAGTGGAGTCAACTATATCGCAGATGTTTGGGAGAATGAGCCAAGTCCCTCTCGTGAAATAATTAAATCTGCATATATTGCCACACCTCACATAGCAGGTCATAGCCACGAGGGAAAGTTAAATGGAACAATTGCAGTTTTAAAAGAATTAATGCAAGTTCTCAAATTGAGCCCAGCTCAAATTACTGCAAATATTAAAAAGATGAATGAGGTTGCATGTTTACAAGAAACTGAATATGAAACAATTAAAGATTTTTATAATCAATACAAAGTTATAGATGAATCACATGCTTTTAAAGAAAGAATCATATCTGAAGAAAGTAATTTTAATAAACTAAGATCTCAACACCCATTCAGGCATGATGTAATAAATTACATAACTCAATAAATGCACATCGCATCATTAATATTATGTTAACTATTTATACATTAAAACTGATAACATCCAATATATCTAAATTTCATACATATTATTGGCACGGGATTTGCATGAAATATAGATAGAACATGAGTACACGGGAGGGAAAATGTTAAAAAAAGACGTTATGGAAGATGATTATTCATACATATCTGACTCACAACTAGAGCAGATGGAAAAATTAAAGCCTTTGATAAGGCGTGTTTTGTATAAATTTACTGAATACAAAGATGCTCCAGATTCCATGAATTTTTTTAGAGCCGATGTTTACAGATATTTCTTTTTATTGAGTTTCATGTGTGAATACTTCGAAAATAATGAAATTTCACAAGAACATGTAATTTCTCTCGTTCCACAAAAGTTTGCTTCACGTATCAAACGTCTTCAAGTCCTTAAACAGGCTGTAAAATTAGGATATATATTAGAGACATCTTCTTCTGTAGATAAAAGAAGAAGGATATATTCCCCTTCATCAATTTTGGTTCGTGATTTCATTGAATCTTATAATCAACTTAGTGCTATTTTTTCTAAATAACCTATAAGACAAATATTTTTTCTACATATAGATAGATTTATTTATTACAATAAATCATGACAAAAATTACTAAAACAAATGATGAGTGGAAGAAATCTCTATCAGAGGATTCTTATAAAGTCACAAGAGAATCTGGAACTGAAAGACCATACACTGGAAAATATTGGGATTTTAATGAAAAAGGTGTTTATAAATGCATTTGTTGTAATGAGCCCTTATTTGAATCGCAGACAAAGTTTGATGCGGGATGTGGGTGGCCCAGTTTTTTTGTCCCAATGAATGATTCAGCAATATCAGAGCATGAAGATAATTCACTTGCTAGATCAAGAACTGAAGTAAGATGCACAAAATGCGATGCTCACTTAGGACATGTTTTTGAAGATGGACCAGACCCCACAGGCCTAAGATATTGCATTAACTCGGTAGCACTTGATTTTGATAAACAGTAAGATTTACATTTGAATCAAGAAATAAAAAATACCTCCAACTTATTTAATTCAATAAAAAAAGTTAGTGGTTGGACAAGTATATCTAGGGTATTCGGTCTTTTAAGAGATATAGCTACAACAGGTTTGCTTGGGGCATCCTATCTTCATGATATTTTTGTTGTAATTTTAAAAATACCAAATTTATTCAGGCGATTTTTTGCTGAAGGGGCATTCAATCAAGCATTTATTCCTGTATATAGTGAATATTTTAATAAAAATAATGACTTATCATCGAAAGAATTTTTAAATTCTTTGTTTGGCACTTTATTAAGCTTCCTATTTTTATTTGTTGTTATTGTATTGATTTTTTCGCCGGCTGTTGTTTTTATTTTTGCTCCTGGTTTTTATTCAGATCCTCAAAAGCAAATTCTTTCAGTGGAGATATTAAGAATAATGTTTCCATACCTTGCTTTGATCTCTCTTGTTGCATTTGCTTCAGCAATACAGAATACCCATTCAAAGTTCTCTATTCCTGCTGCAACACCAATAATTTTCAATCTTTGTCTGATTATTACAGCCTATATTATTGCCCCTTCATATCAAATACCTGTATACCCACTTGCATGGAGTGTTTTAGTTGCAGGCATTTTGCAGTTGGTAATTCAGATAGCTCCTCTTGCTGCAATTGATAGAATACCAATTCCACGTTTGAATTTTTCCCATCCTGGAGTAAGAAAAGTTCTAGTGGTGATGCTACCTGCTATCTTCGCTGGCGGGATTATGCAAATAAATATTTTAGTTGATACTATCTTTGCTTCTTTGCTTGAGACCGGGAGTCCAACCTGGTTATATATCTCAGATAGATTAATCCAACTTCCAATGGGTATATTTGCAATTGCAATTGGAACGGTTCTGCTACCACTGTTATCAAAAATAGATTTTAAAAACAATAAGATTCAATTTATTGATAATGTAAGAAAAAGCCAAAGGCTGGTTTTGTTGATTGGCCTCCCATCATGCATAGGTATTTATTTTTGTTCTGAAGCGATTATCGCTGCTATTTTTTATAGAGGAGAGTTTACATATATTGATGTAATTAAAACTTCATTAAGCTTAAAGGTTTTAGCGCTAGGACTGCCATTTTTTATGTTGATGAAAATATTAATCCCATCATTTTTTTCAAGAAAATTAACAAGAGCCCCAGTTATTGTCGCAGCCATTTCTTTAATTTTAAATATATTATTAAATTATGTTTTTGCTTTTATTTATGGCTATGGGCATATTGGCATTGCCATTGGTAGCGCTATTGCAGCATTAATAAGTGTATTAATTCTTGAGCTTATTTTAATTAAAGATGGCGTAGTCAAGTTAGTGAACCCATTAAATAAATTTAATTTGACCTTGTTATTATCGTGTTTAGTCTTATCTGTTTATCTTATTTGGTTTAATCAATATTTTAGTTTTCAAGAAATGAATGCATTGAATAGAATATTGATTTTATCTACAGAGGTAGTAAGCGCAATATTACTGTATTTTATATGTATTAAAATTTTTTTAGGCAATAAACTTAGACAAGTAATAAGTTAATAAAATGTATTTAATAAGAGGGCAAAATAACATTGATCTGTATAGAGAGAGATTTCCAGACGTTTCCCTATGCGCTACTATTGGAAATTTTGACGGTCTTCATCTTGGCCACAAAACCATACTTAAATCTATAAAAAATCAAGCTTTGGAACGAGGCGCTAAAACAATTGTTTTTTTTACCGAACCACATGCATCTGAATATTTTGCAAAAAAAAATAATTCACTAGAGGACTCACCTCCAAGAATTTCTCCTTGGAGAGAAAAAGTTAAACTTCTTGATGAAGAGGGCATAGACTTTGGTTTTTTTCTTAAATTCAATGACTCCCTTAGATCAATGTCGCCTGAGGATTTTATTGAAAATATTCTAGGTTCTATGAATTTAGTATCACTAAAAGTTGGAGATGATTTTAGGTTTGGGGCAAATAGAGCAGGCGATTATAAGTTTTTAAAAAGTTGGGGCAAAAATAATATGATCGATATATCAAACACCCCCACATATAAGTTAGATGGTAGGCGAGTAAGCAGTTCATGGATACGAGAGTCGCTATTAGCGAGCAATTTTAATTTGGCCTCTAGTTTACTTGGAAGGCCTTATACTTTTTCAGGCAAGGTTGTTGGAGGTCAAAAGCTTGGGAGAACCATAGGAGTGCCTACTGCAAATTTATGGATACCTAAGCAAAAACTTCCAATTTCAGGTGTTTATGCAGTCACTTGTGCACTTGATGGGAATTTATTGTCAGGTATTGCGAATATGGGCACTAGGCCTACGGTTGATGGTACAAAGCCTGTTTTGGAGGTTCATATCTTTGATTTTAATGAAAATATATATGGTAAAAGAATTGAGGTTGAATTTAAGCATAAAATTAGAGATGAAAAGAAGTTTAAAGATCTTAATCTGTTAAAATCTCAAATTCAAAAAGACATATCAACAGCCAAAGAGTTGCTAAAGAAGGATTATGACCAAAAATTATAGGGAAACACTAAATCTACCTGAAACAGATTTATCCATGAAGGCTGGTCTGCCGCGCAAGGAACCTGAAATACTAGATTTTTGGAATGAAATAGATTTGTATGGAAAAATAAGAGCAAAACATAAAGGCAATAAGAGATTCATTCTTCATGATGGCCCTCCTTATGCAAATGGATCTATTCACCTAGGCCACTCAGTCAATAAGATTTTAAAAGATATAACAATTAAATCTAAAACTCTAAATGGTTACGATGCTCCTTATGTTCCTGGATGGGATTGCCATGGCCTCCCTATTGAGCTGAATGTAGAAAAAAAACATGGAAGAAGAAGTGAAGTTGTATCCGATAAGAAACAGTTTCAAAAAGCTTGCAAGGAATATGCTGTTACTCAAATTGAAAAACAAAAAGAGGACTTCATCAGATTGGGTGTATTAGGTGAGTGGGATAAGCCTTATCAGAGTTTAGATGCAACATTTGAAGCTGATGTAGTTAGAGCGCTTGCTAAAATATATGATGAAGGCCACATTCAAAAAGGTGAAAAACCTGTTAATTGGTGCCAAGATTGTGGTTCTGCCTTGGCAGAAGCTGAAGTTGAATATATGGATAAGATATCCAAATCCATAGATGTCGCATTTGATGTATCAACCAAGGGACTAGAAATAATTAATAATGCTTTCAATCAAAAGGAAGTTAACAAAGTTTCATTTGTAATTTGGACAACTACTCCATGGACAATCCCTTCTAATGTTGCTGTATGTATAAACCCCGAGCTTGAATATGCTCTTGTAAAAAAAGGTGAAGAATTTTTAATTATTGCTGAGCAAATGATAGATTCATGCTCAAAGAGATGGCAATCAAATCTTGAACTCGTAGCAGTATCTAAAGGCAGTCAATTTGGAAGAATAAATCTTAAGCATCCATTTACAAATAGAGATTCAACCTTGCTTGAGGGTAGTCATGTGACTACTGAAGCTGGAACTGGATGCGTTCATACCGCTCCAGCTCATGGTTTGGATGATTTCTTAGTTTGCAAGGAAAATAATATTGATGTTTACAAAGCCCTTAATGCTAGAGCTCTATTTACCGCTGAATTTGATTTTATTGAAGGTTTGCCACCACTAAAAGCAGACCCATTAATTATTGAAAAGCTAGATGAAGTTGGCGCTTTAATCTGCGTAGAAAATTATGATCACTCATACCCACATTGCTGGAGGCATAAAACCCCATTAATTTTTACTGCTACCGCACAGTGGTTTATTTCAATGGATAAGTCCAACTTATTAAGTAAAGCTAAAAAATCTGTTGATGATGTTAAATGGGAGCCATCATGGGGGCTGCAAAGAATTAATTCTATGTTAACTGACAGGCCAGACTGGTGTATATCAAGACAAAGAAACTGGGGTGTTCCTATTACGCTAGTTATACATAAAGAAACTGGAGAAATTCATCCAAATCAAAGTGTTTTATTTGATCAAATTGCCGATTTAATTGAACAAAATGGTATATCTGCATGGGATGCTTTAGATTTATCAGAGTTTATAGATGATCATGAAGAATATATAAAAGTTACAGATTCATTGGATGTATGGTTTGATTCTGGAGTTACACATTATGCTGTTACAGACAAGAGATTTGGAGAGGGCACTATTGCTGATTTATATCTTGAGGGTTCAGATCAGCATAGAGGATGGTTCCAATCCTCATTACTTACTTCAATAGCTATCAATGATAGAGCGCCATATAAATCAGTCCTTACACATGGTTTCGTTGTTGATGAAAATGGAAGAAAGCAGTCAAAATCTTTAGGTAATGTTGTTTCGCCACAAAAGGTTTGGGATAGTCTAGGTGCAGATATTCTCCGTCTTTGGGTGGCATCAACAGATTTTAGAAGTGAGATGGTGGCTTCAGATGAAATTCTCAAAAGAGTTTCTGATCAGTACAGAAGAATACGCAATACTCTAAGGTTTGTTCTTGGTAACCTTCATGACTTTGATAAAGCCCATGCAATTGATTTGAAAGATCAAGTTGAATTAGATAAATGGATTATCGATGCCACTAAGGAGCTAGAAAGTAATGTTTTAGATGATTATGAAAGCTACTCCTACCATACAGCAGTCCAAAAAATTCATAATTTTTGTGTAAATGAGCTTGGTGGAATTTATCTTGATATTGTAAAAGATAGACTTTATACAACTGCTAAAAATTCGGACGCTAGGAAGTCTTGTCAAACGAGTTTAGATTTCATATGCAATGTTCTTGTTCGTCTTATTGCTCCAATTCTCTCTTTTACTGCTGAGGAAATATGGCAAACTCATCCATCTCTCAAAGCTCAAGGTGATTCTATATTCCTAAATTCATATCATCAAAAGGAAATTAATAAAAATTCTCTTATTTCTAAAGATGATTGGAATAGAATTTTTGAAATAAAAGATTTAGTGAATCAATCAATAGAAAAATTGAGAGCTGAAAATGAAATTAAAGGATCACTTGATGCAATTGTTACTTTAAATCTAACAGAAAGTGACTTTAAATTACTTGAAAAAATTGGCAATGAATTACACTTCATTTTCATTTCATCTCATGCTCATATCAATTTAGCAAAAGAGTTTTCTATAGATATCTCTGTTTCAGATGAGCCAAAATGTACAAGGTGCTGGCACAGATGTAGCTCAGTCGGAACGATTGAAGGTCATGACGAAGTTTGTTCAAGATGTGTTGAAAATATCGAAAATGATGGAGAGCAAAGAAGTTTTGTATAAAAATCTTCAATATCTTTTAATACCTCTTTTGGTTATAACAGATTTGTTGATAAAAGATTACTCTGTTAAGTATTTGGAATTTGGGGTGTCAATAAACTTCATCCCATTTATAGATTTGCTGCTTATATATAATTCAGGCATAGCCTTTGGAATGTTTGATTTAGATGAAAGAGTTTTTTCCAATATTATTTTTGTTATTGGACTATTTATAGTTATCTACTTATTTAAATTAATGAAAGATGAGAATGCTTTGTTGCGAAAGTATTCTTTTGCATTGATTGTTGGTGGAGCTTTAGGTAATTTAATTGATAGGATACCAGACGGCCAAGTCACTGATATGTTCCATTTTCATACTTCAAACTTTTCTTTTTTTGTATTTAATCCTGCTGATGCCTTTATATCAGTTGGAGCAGTATTAATAATTTATACTGAACTTTTTTATAAAAATGAAATCACGAAATAGGCAAATAAAACTTGCTAACCCAAGAGGGTTTTGTGCAGGAGTTGATAGGGCAATAGATATTGTAAATAGAGCTTTAGAGGTTCATGGAGCCCCTGTATATGTTAAACATGAAGTTGTTCATAATAAATTTGTCGTAGAGGATCTGAAAAGTAGAGGCGCAATATTTGTTGAAGAAATAGATGAAATACCTAATGAATCATTAGTTATTTTTAGCGCACATGGAGTTTCAAACAAGGTAGAGACTCAAACAAAAGAACGTAATCTCAATTTCTATGATGCCACTTGCCCTCTGGTAACTAAAGTACATATGGAGGTAGTAAGAAATTCAAGAGCTGGCAGAGATATAATTCTGATTGGTCATGAAGGGCATCCAGAAGTAGAAGGGACCATGGGTAGGCACATTAATAAGGAAAATAGTTTTATATATTTAGTTCAAGATGAAGATGAGGCCAAGACACTAGAGGTTGATAATCCAGATAATCTTTCAATAGTCACGCAAACAACCTTAAGTGTTGACGATACAAGCTCTATTATAAATATACTTAAAAGAAGGTTTCCTCTCATTAAAGTACCTAAAAAAGACGATATTTGTTATGCAACACAAAATAGGCAAGATGCCGTCAAGCAGCTTGCTTTAGAGTCTGATTACATGATTGTTGTGGGCTCAATAAATAGTTCAAATTCAAATAGACTTAAAGAACTTGCTGAGAACTGCGGATGTAAATCTGTTTTAATTGATGAATTTGATGATTTGGAATTGTCAGAGCTTGATGGCTTCAATAATATTTCAATTACAGCTGGTGCATCAGCTCCAGAAGAAAGGGTTCAAGAAGTGGCAAATGCATTAAAAGAACATTTAGGAGCTTCTGTCATAGAGAGCGGAGATGATAAAGAAAATATTTATTTTAAGCTTCCACCTGCTTTAAGATAAATGAAGATTGTAAATCATATTCTTCAAGACGTAATATATAAAGAATCACCAAATTTCAATGATAGACCTCATAATCAAGAGATAAATCTAATTGTTATTCATTCAATTAGTCTCCCTCCAAAGATTTATAACAGCAACCATATAGAAAAGTTTTTTTTAAATAAGTTAGATTTTTCGCTTCATAGCTTTTATCAAGAAATCAAAGATATAAAGGTCTCAGCACATATCTTAATCAAAAGATCTGGAGAAGTTATTCAGTTTGTTCCTTTTAATAAAAGGGCATGGCATGCAGGCACATCAAGTTTCAATGGGATGGATGATTGCAATAATTTTTCAATTGGAATAGAGCTAGAGGGCTCAGATGATGATTATTTTGAAGAAGATCAATATAAAACACTATGCAGCCTAACTTCAGTGCTAATGTCAGAATACAATTTAATTACTAAAGACTGTATTAAAGGTCATTCAGATATTGCTCCTGGCAGGAAGACAGATCCTGGTAATTTATTTGATTGGAGCAGATACTTAGATAATGTATAACATAAAAAAAATGTTTGTAATGCTTGCTTTGGGATTCGGTTCTGGTTTGCCTTATATCCTTTTAATAAGTACATCTACAGCATGGTTACGAGATGTGAATATTGATTTAAGTTACATAGGTTTTTTTACATGGCTAACTTTTGCATATTCATTTAAATTCTTGTGGGCGCCATTTGTAGATCGTTTTTCAATTCCATTTCTTTCTGCATATGGTCATAGAAAAAGCTGGATAGCATTTATGCAGCTCATAATTTTCATAAGTTTGATTGTGATCTCAAATATTGATCCTGCCAGTAGTTTTATTTTGTTTTGTATTATTGCTGGGACTATTGCTTTTGCCGGTTCAATCCAAGATATTGCTATAGATGCTTTTAGAATAGAGTATGCTCCAATTAGAGATCAAGGAAATCTTGCTGCTGCTTATCAGTTAGGTTATAGATTGGCAATTATAGCGGCTACTTCACTGGCTCTAATTTTTGCTGATATAAATGGTTGGTCATTAACTTTCAAATTAATGGCTGGTTTGATGTGCTTGGGTTTACTAGGGGTCTTCTTTTCAACAGAAGAGAAGAATGATGAACTAGGAAAGCTTAAATTTAGAGACTCTATAATACTGCCCCTTAAAGATTTTTTCTCTCGGTTTACATATTTTATTGCAGCTTTTCTTCTTCTTATAATAGCAACTTACAGACTTACAGATATTGTAATGGGCCCAATGGCAACTCCATTCTATTTGGATATGGGCTACTCGCTTACTGAAATAGGTGCGGTAGTTAAGGTTGTTGCTCTTATTTCATCTGTATTTGGAATATTCTTAGGTGGAATTCTTATTAAGAAAACAAGAATATACAAATCACTTATGGTAGGAGCATTTTTAGTAATGATAACTAATTTATTATTTGCTTATGTTGCTGTAAGTGACAAAAATATAATATCACTCGTAAGTATAGTGGCCATGGATAGTCTGGCAGCAGGAATAGTAGGAACAGTTAACATTGCTTTTCTTTCAAGCCTTGTTTCAAAAAAATATACAGGTTTTCAATATGCTTTATTAACAGGCTTCATGGCTGGCCCTGGTTTTTTGCTTAAAGGCTTGTCTGGAATATGGGTAGAAAATCTTCAAGAGATTTATGGTTTTTATTATGGTTGGATGGGTTTTTATATAACAACTTCTTTACTTACACTGCCATGTATTTTTCTTCTTCTAAATACAAGGAAGTTTTTGACTAGTTATGAAAAGTCTTTATAGATTAATCTTTGCTTCAGCTCTTTTAATTACTTTTTACTTTAGTATTGTGCCTGCCTCAGATATTCCTAATTTTGCTGCATTAACATTTCTAAGCGATAAGTTTGTTCATGCTTTGATTTATTTTTCTTTAGCCTATATCGGGTTAAATTGTTATTTCAGCTTACCAAATGTATATTTATTGGTTTCTATTTTTACCTTTGGTTTGATTATTGAAATAGTCCATTATTATCATCCATATAGGTTTTTTGAAATTGCTGATTTGATTGCAAACTTATTAGGAATACTATTCGCTTCATTTTTATTTAAAAAAAAGATTATTTAATCTATTGATTTCTTGAATTTAGGCCATAACTATTGGATATAATATTGAGCTAATTTAAAACTCATATAATAATTTTTTACTAGGAGAGAAGTTATGAAATTAAGACCTTTGCATGACAGGGTTGTAGTAGAAAGAAAGGAAGAAGAGAAAACATCAGCTGGTGGCATCATTCTTTCAGGAACAGCTACTGAAAAACCTTCACAGGGTGAGGTAATTGCTGTTGGACCAGGCAAAAAAAATGATTCTGGAGACGTTTCACCAATGGGAGTAAGTGTTGGTGATACGGTTATCTTTGGCCAATATGGTGGCAGCGAAGTAAAAATTGATGGGCAAGAATATCTCATTCTAAGTGAAAGCGATATTTTTGGTGTTATTGAATCTTAAATCTAAAATAGGGAGAAATTAATTATGTCAGCTAAAGACGTTAAATTCGGTGACTCAGCTAGGAGCCAAATGCTCGATGGAGTCAATATACTTGCAGATGCAGTTAAAGTTACATTGGGACCTAAAGGTAGAAATGTAGTTCTTGATAAATCCTTTGGCGCACCTACTGTAACAAAAGACGGTGTATCTGTAGCTAAAGAGATCGAACTAGAGAATAAGTTTGAAAACATGGGTGCACAAATGATTAAGCAGGTCGCATCTCAGACCAATGATGAAGCTGGAGACGGAACAACTACGGCAACAGTTCTAGCTCAATCAATAGTTAATGAGGGAAACAAAGCGGTTGCCGCTGGTATGAATCCAATGGATCTTAAAAGAGGTATTGATAAAGCCGTATCTGCTGCAGTTGAGCATGTAAAGGGATTGAGCGTCCCTTGTGCAGATAATACAGCTATTGCCCAGGTTGGAACAATTTCAGCTAATGGAGACGAGGCTGTAGGTGAAATTATTGCTGAAGCAATGGAAAAAGTTGGAAAAGAGGGTGTTATCACTGTTGAAGAAGGTAGTGGTATTGAGAATGAGCTTGATGTTGTAGAGGGTATGCAGTTTGATAGAGGGTATCTATCCCCTTACTTCATTACAAACCAGGACAACATGACCGTTGAGCTTGAAACACCATTGATACTTTTGTTTGATAAGAAAATTTCCAACATAAGAGATTTATTACCTCTATTAGAATCTGTAGCTAAAGCAGGAAGACCTTTGCTTATTATTGCTGAAGATATCGAAGGGGAGGCATTAGCAACTCTTGTTGTTAATAATCTTAGAGGTATTGTAAAAGCTGCAGCATGTAAAGCTCCCGGCTTTGGAGATAGAAGAAAAGCAATGCTAGAGGATATAGCTATCCTAACTGGTGGTACTGTCATTTCTGAAGAAGTGGGTTTAAATCTAGAGGGTGCTTCAATTGAAGACCTAGGTACATCTAAGAGAGTTGTTCTTAATAAAGATAATGCAACAATAATTGATGGTGCTGGTGATGAAAAAGCAATCGCAGCTAGAGTAAATCAAATTAGATCTCAGATTGAAGAAACTTCATCTGATTACGATAAAGAAAAACTTCAAGAGAGAGTGGCAAAACTTGCTGGAGGAGTAGCAGTTATAAAAGTTGGTGCTGGCTCAGAAGTTGAAATGAAAGAAAAAAAGGCTAGGGTTGAGGACGCTTTGCATTCAACAAGAGCAGCAGTTGAAGAGGGTGTTGTTCCTGGGGGTGGATCAGCACTCATCAGATGTCTTGAGGCTGTAGAGAAAGTTGTAGGTGATAATGATGATCAGAACGTAGGCATCAATATTGCTAGAAAAGCTTTCGAAGCCCCTCTTAGACAAATAGTCTCAAATGCTGGTGAAGAATCATCAGTAATTGTTGCAAATGTTAAGGATGGCGAAGGATCATACGGTTTTAATGCTGCCACCGGAGAATTTGGCGACATGATAGATATGGGAATCCTAGATCCTGCTAAGGTCACAAGAACTGCTATTCAGGCTGCTGGATCAGTAGCAGGAATGATGATTACAACTGAAGCAATGGTCACTGACATTCCTAAAGACGATGCTCCGGTTCCACCGATGCCTGACATGGGCGGAATGGGCGGAATGGGCGGAATGATGTAGCCTAAGCTCTATCAATTAAAAAAACGAGGCTTTAGCCTCGTTTTTTGTTATATAGCCTTTATAAATTTTAATTTTAAGATAACATTGTATTAACACTTTTTTAGGGAGAAAAAAATGGATCTTTTAGATGTTTTGTTTAGAGCTTTGCATATCTTATTTGGTATTGCTTGGATAGGATTACTTTACTACTTTAATTTTGTTCAAACTGAATACTTTAAAGTCTCAGAACCATCAGCAAAGTCTGATGTTGTCCAAAAACTTGTACCTAATGCACTTTGGTACTTTAGGTATGCTGCATTATTTACATTTCTTACAGGGTTATATCTTATACATTACTTGAGCATTGCTATCAATATAAGCATTATTCTTGGTGCTGTAATGGGGACTCTAATGTTTCTTAATGTTTGGTTAATTATTTGGCCTAATCAAAAGAAAGTTATTGCAGGCGCGCCAGATGCTGCTGATGCAGGTGCTAAAGCAGGTTTGGCATCTAGAACGAATACTTTATTTTCAATACCTATGCTCTGGTTTATGGTTTACTCTGCTCACGGTAGTGCTGTTGGGAATGTAATACTTTCCGCTGAAGAATCTTTAACTGCTCTTTGGGTTGGTTTGTTAATAATTTTAGTAATTGAAGCCAATGCAGTTTTTGGAAAAATGAATGCTGCAATAACATCTGTTAAGGCAGTAATTCATTCAGGAATAGTTTTAACTGTTCTATTAGGTCTGCTTGTTTGTTATTTATAGATTTAAAAATTAGTTGAAAAAAGAGAGGCTTATGCCTCTCTTTTTATTTTAACCCTTGAAATAAAATTATCTTCTATATCTAAAATTTCATATTTATATTTATCTATCTGCAGACATAGGTTTGCTTGAGGAATAAAATCTAAATGTTCTGTAATTAAGCCATTTATGGTTTTTGAATTTTCTTCATTGATATTCCAATCTAAAGCTTTATTTATATCTCTAATTTTGAAATTACCATTTGTTAATATTGAATCATTCTTGAGCTTAACAAAATCAGTATCTGGATCTGATGTGCTCTCATTTCCAAATTTACCTACTATCTCCTTAAATATGTCTTCAATAGTAATTAAGCCCTGAATTTCACCATACTCATCAACAACCAGCCCCATATTTCTATCATGAACTTGAAATTCTTTAAGCTGCTTCATCAATGCAGTTGATTGAGAAACAAAGTAAGATTTAAGTAATAGCCCTTTAAGCTCTTCATTTCTTTCATATCTGTTAATAAATTCGTTTGAATCTTTTAGATGAAGTATTCCAGCAATATTATCAATATCATTTTCATACACAGGTAACCTTGTATATTCAGCTGATTCAATTATTTTTTTAGCTGTATTTTTATTTGCATTAAGATCTATGCCTATGATCTCAGAAATAGGAACCATTATATCTTCTACAACCAGCTCTTCCATTCCAAGTACGGAAGATAAGATATATCTATAACTTTTTGGAATAAGGTCTCCAGAATCATCAAGCAGTGTTCTCAACTCTTCTGTATTAAGATTGTCGTTATCATTTGCATCTTTTAAATCAACATTAAAAATATTTAAGAAATAAGAACTAATTTTATTAATTAAAATAATTAAGGGTCTAAATATATACAAAAGACTTTTCAACAAAAGCGATGACTTTGTTGCAAAAGCCTCTGGTTTTATAGCAGCTATTGTTTTAGGAGTGATTTCAGAAAAAATTAAAATAACAATAGTTAAGATTACAGAGCCAAGCAATACATTTCCATTGAAGTACTCAATCATGATTATAGTTACAATTGCAGAAGCCAAGATATTTGCGAAATTATTTCCTACTAGAATCGTTGATAGAAGCTGATCTGGTCTTTTTAGAAGTTCAATGGCTCTGGCAGCTCCTTTATGTGATTTCTTAGATAGATTTTTTAACTTAACTTTATTGGAAGCCATCATTCCTGTTTCTGAGCCAGAGAAAAAGCCACTCAAAACAAGCAACCCGGCAAGAGAAGATAATAAAAATATTAAAGATGGATTTTCTATCATTTATTAATTATAGATGAATAACACATTGCCTAAGTATGCAATCCAGACTGCACATAAGGCTATAAATAAATTCCTGACGGCGCTTTTAATAGTCAAGTTGAATTTCTTTATCCCAATCAAAGTTATCACATATATAAATAATGCTATTGATGCAAAGATAACCTTAATAATTAAATTTGTTGTAAATACAGATTGAATAATGAAGCCTGATAAGAATGAGAGTATTAAAAACAATAAACCAACTCCTAAAATCTTTAAAACTATCTTGTACCCTTTTTCTATAGATAGACTGGATAGGTTATCAAAGTCGCCTTTTTTCACATCGAGCATTTTCTTTTCCAAGTTAACCATTTCATAAAATGCTATAAATAAGAAGATTAGACTTAAACCAGTAACTATAAAATGCATATCTGAGATATTTCCAACACCTCCATAAGACAATGCATACAAGAATATGTAAGAAATTGAGGATACAATTGAAGAAATGTAAGAAGATCTTCTATCTTTAAGGAAGACTCTGAGGAAAAAATATATAATTACCGATAAGGTAACTTGTGTAATAAAGTTCATTTATTTAATTATAAAAGCAAAAGTTTTTTATTAATACTATGAATATTAGTTAGGTTACCCTAAAATACACATCTTTTTAAACATTGAGAATAAATATAGAAATATGGTAATAATCAGATTAGCTAGAAGCGGGGCAAAAAAGAACCCCTATTATTTTGTTACAGTCGCAGACGAGAGAAAGCCAAGAGATGGATCATTTATCGAAAGGCTTGGTTTCTTTAATCCTAGCGCAAAAGGGCAAGAAGAAAGATTAAGAATTGATATAGAAAAACTAGATCAATGGGTATCTAAAGGCGCTCAATTAAGTGACAGAGTTAAAAAACTTGTGAAAGATGCAAAGCTTTCACCAGAAGAACTTCAAGCTAAACTTGATGCAAAAAAACAAAAAGCTGAAGAAAAGAAAGCTTTAGCAGAAAAAGCTGCTAAAGAAGCTGCTGAGGCTGAAGCAAAAGCTGCAGAAGAGGCCGAGGCAGAAGCAAAGGCTGCAGAAGAGGCTCAAGAGGAAGCACCTGCTGAAGAGGCTGCTCCTGTTGAAGAAGAAGCTCCTGCTGAGGAAGCACCTGCTGAAGAGGCTGCTCCTGTTGAAGAAGAAGCTCCTG
>Ga0233450_10000203_pt1 | contig 69397 bp, 75 predicted proteins | sample 011ome_30_FD_189956 | JGI IMG/M metagenome (GOLD analysis project Ga0233450, IMG submission 189956) | Coastal salt marsh microbial communities from the Groves Creek Marsh, Skidaway Island, Georgia - 011501CT (spades assembly) | ecosystem: Environmental > Aquatic > Marine > Intertidal zone >... | reverse complement strand
CAGAAAAAAGGATTTTAAATTCAATATTATTTTCTTTGAATTTGTGTATTAATGGAATACATTTTATTAATTCTGGTCGAGTCCCAAAACAAATCAAATACATTAATATTATAATAGTATTAATGTATTTATATTAATTTTCTGTGATTAATTGTAATTTATAATTTTCTATAAAATATTTTTCGACATTAGATCTTAATTGAGGATTAGTTACTTTATATGACGAATATTGATCTGTAGCCAATTGATTATTGGTAATATCACACATATCATCTGAACTACATTGTTTTGCAGTATAAGAATTAATATTTCCTATTACTTTTGAACTAAAACATAAATGCATATCTTCACCTGTATCATATGTAAATGGTTTTATTGCAAACATATAATGCAACCATTCTTTTTTGAAACACCATAGATGACCTACAAAATCAACCAAGGAATGATTATTTCTAATACCAACATCTGGAGGCTGGTTTAATTTAGGTTTATTTGGATTATTCATTCCAAACCGTCCATTACCACCAATTATAGCATTTAGATTTATACATTGGTCCATATAATTTTTTAAACAATTTGGTCCAGGAATAATATCATCATCTAACACCATACATATATCTACCGGAAAAGTAAAACAACTAGCGAATCGACCAAAATATTTCGTATTATAATCACTTTTAATATGAATAAATTTATATTTTTCTTTTAAACCACTAATATCAACATGACCCTCATTTTGAAATACCACCAAATAATCGGGTTTAACTGTTTGTTTATCCATTTGAACTAATTGCTTTTCCAAATGATTTCTCTTATATTGTGTTAAAACGACTAGCAATTTCATTAATAATAAAATACTTTATATATTTAAATAGTTTATTACATTAATAATAATATATTTTATTATTAATTTATAACATATTTTATATATAATTATTTCAATGTTATAAATGTATTCCATCTATATTTATTACGTTCTATATCAAATATCTTGAATATTTCATTATTTTTATTGTTATTGTCGCTAGTTAGAAAACTATTGCAATCAAAATATCCTTCACCTGTTTTAATTTTCCCTGGAAAAATATTTGGAAAAACATGATATATATCAATCTTGTTTAACATTTTTTCTTTATCATCTTCATTAACAAAAAAAAGTCTATAATCATAATTTTTTAAATGTTCAATTGTATAATGAGATCCACAATTAACTGGATAATTATCATTAAAAAATATTTTATTAACCTGTTTATCTATACATTGTTGTAATCGTAAATATGCATTTTGATGACAATCAAAAAAACATAAAATATCATTTTTATTATATTTACTTAAATCCAAATCGCTGAAATCTTTAAATTCATGTCCCACATAATATTCAGTACTAGCAGCTTCATCTTTATATCCACTCACTGGAATATCTCTTGGATCTAAACAAATTAATTTGCAATCTGGTAATGTTCTTCTTATTAATTTGGTAGATAGTCCATTCCATACACCGGATTCTACTACCACTTTCGGTTTATATTTATTTAATATAAACCACAGTGTAAATAGATCGGGAGCTCCCATTCCACCATTATTATTTGAAAACTCACTTACCCATATATTTTTTACAAAATAGTTAATATCATCGTTATTAAATAATAATTTATCCATGGCTATAAGTATTATATCGATGTTATTTTTATATTATAAATTTTATATATTTATTTATTGAATGAATTATTTATACAATATATATTCAATCATATTTTAGTAAATTTCTGGATTAACGAATACATATGGGGGATCTATCCGTGAATTGTTATTTACCGTTCTATATCTATGATAATGATACGATCTGAACATAGTAGGGTCATTATTTATCAAAAAATTATTTGCGTTGAAAATATGTAATATTTTATTATCACATCCGGGTATTCCGAAATTAATGTGAAATAATGAACGCTTATTTTGTGGAATATTAAAATTACTATGAAATATCCACGAGTCTTGACTACTATTGAGGTTGTTTCCATATAATTTACAATCCTCTAATGGTTTACCATGAATATATTCCCATCTAAGTAAAGATATTACTTTTCGTGAAACATTGAGGTCAGAATAGTGTAATTTTGAAATACTATCATCAAAAAAAATATCACTATTACATGTGATTATATACCCCTTTAAGTTATTTTTTTCTACAAATGCAAATACATCACTGAATAACATTCGTCTCCCTATTATTACTTGAACGATTTTATCTGTATCATTTTTTAAACCTAATTCTTTATTCGTATATAGCCTTTCACATAAAATATAAATTTTTGAAATATACTGATTATCTATATTTCGCCTTAATGTTTCTTGCACTTCATTAATTCGTGCTTTTGTACTTGGAACAAAATATTGGTATATCAAATAAATATTTTCTTTTTCCATGTTTGGATTATAATTTAAAGTAATATGTGATGATTTTACATGTATGACATCATATCTTTTATGTTTTTTACCTATAAATGAACCAAGTATATTCATAATATATATGTATATACAAACATTTCATATAATACGAACCCTATTATAATGGCGTATACAAAATATGTTCAATCATATTTTTCCAACAGTTTTTACTATGAACATTTCTTTGATACCAATCATAACATGCTTTTGACATTTTGGTCCATTGTTCTTCAGAAATATCTACCACCTTTTCTTTTAATTCTTTGGGATCCTTGACCAAAATATAATGCGTATTTTCAATTAGTGGTTCCATATAAGAAGATACGGTGACTTCTGGTGTTACAATAGGTACTGTTCCAAACGCCATTAATTCCACTTCTCTATGACATTTAGACCCGTACCCGCGTAAACAAAGACCATACTTAGAGTCGCGCAATTTCATCAAATACTCCTCATGTGTGAACTTATGTTGGTGTCCTTTTGTGCAATGATACTCTGTTAATACAGTATCCCACGAATTAGTTGTTTTGCGGAATTTCTCTTGAACATTGTTTTCAAAGTTGCCTATAAAAATACTTTCAATGGTTCGGTCGCCATATGACAAAACTCCACTGGCTTTAAGAACTTTCTCCAAAAGCATTGGTTTTCTAGGCCAGAAAATCCACGGACTAATATTCATGTTTGGTATTTTGCTTTTTAATTGTTGACCTTCCACTTTAACATCACCATTCCCTAATAGCATTAATGAACAATTATTAATTTCTTGATTACACCATTCTAATGTTGGACGGTCATATGTTAAAATATTCGGCTCTAACCAACAATGAATTGTTTTACCATTAAATGTTACATCTAGATCTTTATTTTGACCTTTCATTAACAAAGGCATTTCTCTATAACTATCATTATTGTGTCGTCCTAATCCTTGAATTGGTTGCTTTGGTATTTTCAGAATCCACTTATTATGAATAACTCTATACACAATTGCTAATACCTTATACATTTTTGCATTACATAAATGTTGAATTATTAAATTATTAAATTGTTGAAAACGCTTGTCTAAAAAATGTGTATGGACGAACTTTAATGGTTTATTTTTATAATATAATTTATCTCTAGAAGTAATATGACTTGCTATTTGTTTTGGTGATTCTGATGATAATAGTAATCGCCAACATTGTAAATTATAATTATCGCCAAATTCAAAATAAGAATATTTTTTGGCCAAATCTTCAATGGATGCTTGGTCAAAATATCGCGAAGACTTTGTAAAATGTATCCAATCATTTGCAACATTTGCATGTTTTGTCCATAACATACCACCATTATAATAACCTGTTCTATTAATATGTTCCTGTTTTATAAATTGAGGCGATACACCTATTTCCTTTGACATATCTATATTATTAATACAATCGGTAATGATAATATCACTGTCTAAAAAAAGTGTATCACTTGCTGTTTGTAACGCATATTTAATAACATTTGCCTTCGCCATTTGAAATTCAGACCAAATCCTTTTCTGCTCCATTATTTGACGATTCATACCATCATATTTGTCTAACTCAACAAACCATGTAATTTGTAATTTTGGTTGAGGAGTCATGTTGTCAACTATTTTTTTTGTTTTTGTATCACACAATATAAATATTTTTTCATTAGGATGATATACTGATAAGGATAATAACAATCCTATTAATTCAAATGCACAATTCGATGTACATATAGAAGAAAAACTACTTGGTTTACTCATTAATTTTTTTATAACTATATCTTTATATATTTATAAAAAATACAATATTTATAATTTTGATGATGCTTTCAATACATCGCGTTTTACTATATTCGTACAAATATTTCTCATTTTATTATTTTCAATATTAAATTGGTTATTATTATTGCATATCTTATTATTAACATTATATCTAGGAGTACCTCCAACATTTATACATAGATGATTTGCTAATGGGAAAAATTTATTAATTGATCGATAAACTTCATTTATCCAATCATCACAAAACCAATTAATTATTTCTGGAGGAAAATAATATCCAAATAAATCCATATGTTTTTTAGATACAAAACTTTGGGTTAATATTCGTGGATTATTATTGACTGGTCCAACTAAACCAATATTATTATTCTCTTGCAGTTTACTTATGCAATCTTCCACCCATCCATTAGTTTTAAATTCAATATCATCGCCACATTGAAAAAAATATTCACATTCATCGTCGTATGCTATTTTAAATAATTTATTCCACATTACAGTTAAATGTCCTTTGGGTATATTATCCATATATACAAAGTTTATATCTATATTTATCATCACTTTTGCAAACTTAATAAAATAATCGATATTTATTTTATTATCATAAATTCTATCGTCTCTATCTATTCCTATATAAAAGGTGTATTTATGCGATTTATCATATGTCAATAAAAATGATTTTAAAGTATGTTTAAATAGATATGATTCTTGAATTGTAGTCCAATTACGACCTTTTGATGTAGATGGTATTAACATTCCGATTTTCATAATATAATATTAATTAAATAGTTATATTTATATTTATATTAATATTATTAAATAAAATTAAGCATAGATAAATTTCTATTAGTAGAATTCATCATCCGTCTCTCTCGAGGTGTAACTCGTATTATATTTGATTCCTCAATTATATTATGGGGTTCATATATTAAATTATTAGGATTATTTTCTGTATTAAAATTATATACATTTATGTATTCATCCTTGAACTGTAACTTTAAATTATTTATACTATTGAGACCATGTGGATAAATTTCTTTTGTATGTAAAATTTCCTTTTTTGATATAATTTTATTAACACTATCTACGAATTGTAATATATTTCTATTGCCTATTGGAAAAAATGTGCTTCTATCTATGGGTATTTTATTGTAAAATGCGCGATTATTTAACAGATTGTCTTCTTGCGACCATCCCCACAAATTTGGATATCCATTCATTTTTTCAAAATCCGATCCGTTTATTGATACAATACCACCTAATGCAAATTTAAATCCATAAAAATGTTTAATCTTACCACCACTGGTTTCATAAGGTAATAAATTCTTTGTATAAGGTAATGTATCCACATCATTAAAAACAAATGTCATATTTTTATAATCGTTTGGATATTTTTGTTTTATTGCTAAAAATCCAATGTTTTTCATTGCACCACGATTAAAGGGTCTATTATCACATTGATGAGAGAAATATAATTCATAATCCGATTTATCATAATCTTCCATTAAAAATTCCATATACTTTAAAAAAAATTGTTTATGTTCTACTCTATCACGGTATGGAACTATAAATATAATTTTTGGTAAAACGCCCATTATATAGTTATTCTATATTATTTTTATTGATATTTATCTAAAATCGCCTTGGGAACTAATTTATCTTGAAGTCCTTCTAATTTTTTAAAACACTTATTAATTGTAACCTCACTTATTTCACTAACTCTATTAACATCTTTTTTAGAAATATTTAATTTACATATATTTGAAATAAAGTACACAATACCAGCTGCTATACTATGAGGTGTATTTTCAGGAATCATATTAGATTTATGAATTCGTAAGGCAATAAATTTACAACATTTTGTTAGTTCTTGATTAATATTTAACTTGCTACAATACCGTTCAATAAAATCATCTGGTTTTGTTTTACACAAACTTGTCTTATCCTTATTTGTCATTTCAGACTCAATTTCATTTAATATGGTTGTAGCATTCTTACAACCTTTTGTAGCACTGGTATTGTCTAGTGTAAATATAGTTGCGATTTCTTTAGCTGTTCTAGGACAATCATTTGTTCTACATGAAATATAGATTGATGCTGCAATAATTCCATCTCTATTTAATCCTCTAAATGTTTTATGTTCTGATATTTTTTTATGAAATCGTAATGCTTCATCTATAATAATTTTTGGAATACCTGCATTATGTGCAATAATTGTAATCCGTTGAAATTCGTCATATTGTGATTTTTCTTTATATGGCATAGACTGCCATTCAGTATACCGTCTTATTTTTCTCATCTCATAACTAGTAGCGCCATTACATAATACTTTACATCCATATGATGACTCTTTTAAAAGTGGATTAACCGGCATTCCACATCGTGTTGGATCACTGGTACCAGAATCTTCAGCACCATAGTATCTCCATTCTGCTGTTTGATCAACCATATCTCTATATATCACACTACATTTAGGATCTGAACATGCTAAGAATCCATCTTCTGTAACTTTAACAGACGACTTACATATATCACAATTTTCTCGCTGACCTTCAACACGATATAAACATTCTATTGGTTTTTCATCTATAAAATTATTTTCTATTTGTGACCATAACTGTTTTTTAGACTTAGTAGTCTTTTTCTTCTTAGTTATTCTATCTGTCATTTATTCTACTGGATTATATGTTATTTTATATTTAATTCAATTTTATTTAATATTTAAATCATTTTATATTTAATCCATATTTATTTTATATTTACCTAACATATATGGGTGCTCAACAATCTACGCCAAAATTACCAACAGAAAAAACATTATCTTCATCTATTGATTATGTTGCTGCTAATTATATATTAACTAGCAATTTTCAAGATTTAAAAAATTTAACAGATCCAAAATATTGCAAAAATTTAATATTGCTTACTTCTGATGTTATTAATAGATATTTAACAGAAAGAGATCTTACCTATTTAAAGCAACGACTTGAAGGTTCGACCGAAAAAAATGAAATGACTACAGAAAAAGTTGCTTATTTTGACAGAAATAATCTAGAAAAAATGGATATTAAAAGTGAGCTACGCAAAAAGAGAATGTGTATTGCTGTTGCAAAATATTATGTTAAAATTTTCCACATCTTTAATGCTATAGCACATACCATAAATCCAGTATATACATGGAAAGATAAATTCGGATCTACTGTCCAAGTAGATTATGAACATAAAAATGAAATTCCATCTGATGCAAATCCAACTATATCAAAATTAAATTTATGCAGTACAAGAATAAATGCATTAATGAAAGATAAAACACCTCTGGATATACTTAGTGCTAATCAAACTAATACATTAATCGATATTAATGCAAAATTTTGTGATATGAATCTAAATAAAGATAAATCTAATAAATCATTAGGTAATGAGCCAGGTATTCCTGAATTAGAAACATTATATTATGATATATATGACTATAATACTGGTAAATTTTCATCTATGTCTGACGGTATGCTAAAACAATATAAAATAGATTTGAAAACCTTTTATACATTATTTACAGGCAAAAAGGATTTACCTCCATCTATTACTAAATTTAGCCAAATACCTCTTAGAGACTATAGTAACAGCAAACCTTGTGGAAGTAAAGGAGCATTCACACAAACATATAAAGGCACTCTTAAAGAAGAACTCTTCAAAAAATATGCTGAAAATGTAAAAACTATGCTTAAGAATACAAATGATAATCAAAAATCATTACTTAATATTATCGATCAATTATTTGTATTTGTAAAAGATCCACAAGATCCCAATAAAAAATTAGTTATAATTAATCCCAAGCTCGATAATAAATTACTTGCAAAATTAGTAGCTGATACTAGACAAATTATTATCAAATTATATTCTACTTGTGAAAAAGATTTTTTTAGTGGCTTACAAATATTTGAAGCTATTGTTGAAAAACAAATCCTTGATACATCTACAGAGCAAATAAAAAAATTACAAACAAATGTAGAAAATACTATTGCATTAGAATCTCCAGACAGTCCTGATGTAATTGATAAATTAAAAGAAAATGCTCCAGAAGATTTACCTCTACCACCGTCTAGTGAAGCATCCGGGGCCAATGCAGAAGCATCCGCATCCGATGCAGAAGCACCTAATGCAAATGCAACCGCTTAAGATGTAATTATATCTAGACCAAGAGAGATAGTTCCTTAAATTTATGTAATATTTTAAATCTTGAATCACGATTTATCATAATAGAATAAACACATATATATTTCAAATCATCGTGAATACATTCATACATTTCATCAATATTAAGACAATATTGTAATGATAAATTATTATGATTACAAATGACTTCAGAATGATATACTCTGTTGTATCGATTTATAAACTCTTTAATTTTATTATTGTACTTTATTAGATAGAACAAATAAGCATTATTAAAAAAATTAATTCGAAAACAATACCTATTTAAAAATAATTTTATTTCCAAGTCTAACCTACAAGGTTCTAATATATATGGTAATACTTTATTTGAATAAATATCTTGCCAATAATAATTCCATATTATGTCTTGTATTTCATTAGGTAGTTTATCCATATGTATTATTATTATTATATAACAATACATATTCTATATATTATTTATACTCGTCTTTAATTTCCTGCGTTAAATGTGTATTTTTACTAATTGCTCTTATTATTTTCCCCTTTTCTCTATCATCCTTTTCAATTTGAGTCATAGAGTTAAATACCAAATTAGTCATTTTTGTTTGTAAATTTTCATCAATATTCCAATCTTGATTTGCATCTTGCCATTTACTTATTTTTGTGCGCTGTTTTAAAGCTATTTTTGTAATTCCACTTTCAATTGTATTAAGGTTATTATCTTTCTCCCAAACATCATTATCCTTAATATAAAGTGTTTTTCGTGAAGGATCGGTACAGTGTATAGGTCGTTCTAATAAATCTAAATTATTAAGTCCTTCTACAAACATATTTGTTATTGTTTTTGTTAAACCATTTTCTATAGTATTATCATATGTTTCACTTGTAATAGGCAATGTATCAATAAAATCGGTTAGATTCATAGCATTTTTACACTTATCATTCAAAAACATCTGGATATTGAAATTATTATTAATATTATTAGTATTATATGTATTGTTAGAATGTGTATTTGTTAGTGATCCTTGAATATGCGGCATTATTTCCTTTATTACGGTTATGATCTTTTCATCATTCTTTTCTGACATTTTAGACAACTTATCTACTAGTGTTATAAGCAATTCATTACTTACATCATTCATATTTGAATTATTTATATCATACTCTACTTCATATTCTTCAAGTGCCGAGAAACTCGGCGTTTTATTTTCTTGGCATGTAGGTAAATTCTTTTGTTTATGATACCATAAACTATTTCTGGCGGTATAGGACTTCCCACATGAACACATAAATGGTTTGCCGAGTTTTGCCGAGTTTTGTTCTATATTTTGTTCTAAAATGTTCAATTTTGTTCTATTTTGATGTTTTCTAGTAGATTTATGTTTCAATAAATCACTTTTATAAGAGCATTTGTAATCACATAATTCACATACATATATTTTGCCGAGTTTTGCCGAGTTTTGTTCTATAATTTGTTCTAACATGTTCTATATATTGTTGAATATAAAATATTTCCTAAATTGTTTTCGTATAATATTTTTTTTTTATCATAACAAACTTTTTTTTTCTGAAATGAAATTTAGAGCATTATGGTCTAAAACGCATTTTTCATGATTTTTCAATTCTATTTTCAAGATTTCATTTTTTGCAACAAATATTTGTGTGTTTTTTTGAAAAGTCAAATGACAAATGAGAAAATTGAAAAAAAGTAAATTATCTACATATATCGAATACACACCACTTTTTTTACTCCCTTTTTACTCCCTTGATATGTAGGTACTTACCTTGATGAACCTTGAATACCTCCTAATACCCACCTTGAATTTTGAGGGTCTGTAGGCAACTTTACCTACATGAAAAACTCATAAAAAGATCGACGAATATTCCGAAATCCAAAAATGGGGTTGTTCATTTTGCAATATATTGTGATATATTTGTGTTATTAATATTATCAAATATTTGGGTTAATATTAATTTATTATTTATTTATTTTCTCTCTATCTCAATATTTCTTATTCCTTTTTTTATTTGCTCTGCGTGTTTTATTTGCTCTACGACTTTTATTTGTTTTACGACTTTTATTTGCTCTGCGAGTTCTAGATGACCTTCTCAGTTTTCTAGTGCGTTTTCCACCACTTTTTACAGAAGAAGGAAATGATGGTGTAACAGTTGGACTAAGTATTCCATCAATGGTGGGCATTGGTTTATTACCATCGGTGTTAAGAACTTCCATACTTTCTGGAACAACCGGATTTAAATCTCCTGTCAAAGGTTTTAAATTAGTTATAACATTTGTAAATATAGTAGTGTCCATTAATGTATCTTCGGTTGTAACTGGTTTTGCATCAGGGTTGGTAGTTAATACTTGTTTATCTTTTGGTCTTAAATCATTTAAATTGAAAAATGCACTTTTAAATTCAATATTTGATTCGTTATTTCTCTCTTCGACTGAACCAAGAATAATTCTTGTAACAGTTGCTCCCTTTGGTGTTCTTTGAATTTCAGTTGGTCTTTTCTTAACCATAGATGGTAGTGAAGAACTAATAAACTCTGAAACCGGTACTGCTGTTACAAAATTAATATATAAATACATTGTGTGAGCTAATGGATTACCACTTACATTGCCTTGAAACATAGATGTTTTTGTATTTCTACAATCTAATGACTTTGTATATACGGGCATGGGTGTAGGTCTTGCTTGCATTGCAGATCCACAATCTAGTGAAATGACATTTCTTTGTGTGGAACTAAATTTTTTAGCACTACAAGGATGTTGGAACCCTTCAGACATACCTGTATATGATTTTTGAGGCATAGCTGGTACTGGATCTCCACGATTTGTAATTCTTCTATACATAATATATTTCTCTTGTGTTTTCTCGCAGAAATTATTTGACAACCCTGGACTCATTACACGTGGCGAAGCAATAGAAACACAACAGATTCTCTTTGAAAATACATTAAAAGGTGCCGCATTATATGGTGGTATTTGTGCAGTTTCAAACCAATCATTTGCAAATAATGTACATAATCCTCCACCTAATGAATGTCCAGTAGTAAATACCTTAATGGAATTAGGTGTTGTAGGCTTTAAATATGTATTAGCTAAATACATCATACTTTGAATAATAGTATGATAAACATCATCTAGTATTTTATTTACGCCTGTTAAAACTCCATACATTTTGCCTTGATCCTTTGCTAATTTAGTTTTTAATTGTTCAGGGGTTAAGTCCTTTGCAATTGCGTATGGGACAATACTAGTTGGTTTTGAGTATGAACCAGCCGACTTTGCACTATATGTTCCTCTAAATACAACAAATATAGAGTTAGGCATTCGAGTATCTACTAAAATGTAATAACCGCCATAGTTAGATGTGGATATGGATATGTATGCTACAGAATAATTTGAACCTATGATTTCAGTTACACCACCTTTTTGAACACTTCCAGGTTGTGCTTGATAAAATTTATTTGTAACTGCATTTACCTTTTCGGCCATTGATGTAAAATCAACATATTTCTTGCTATTATAACTATAACTGGGAATATCACCTGATATTTTGTAAGTATCGGGGTTGAAGATGTTTGTAATTGACGCATTATTTATATTATTCATTAGTGAAACTGGAATAATTGGTCCAAATATTTCAATATAGGATTGTAAAAAACTATTACTAGTTGAATACGCAAGTCTAGATAGTACAGTATCATAAAATACTATAAACGGAATATCTCCAAAAGTTTTACTCATAATTATATAATATATCTAAACATTAAATTTATCCTGAATTTTTTTTAGTAAATCATTATTATAAATACCTGTAGGTTTATAATTTTTTGTTGAATTAAAATCTTTATCCTTTTCCTTGTTAATTTTAATTTTATCAGAACTTTTGAATATTAAATTATTTGGATCAGATGAACTAGTTGTATCACCATTTGTAATTTTTGGTGAATCCGTAACAAAGTTTCCAAAACCATCTATAGTTTGTCCAGTTTGCTTTTTATATTCTTGTCGTACATATCCTGGAACCCAATGCTGCCAACTAATAAATATAAGATTAGGATGTGTATATCTTATAGCGAAATCATTATCCTTTAATTTTCTAATGATATATGCTCTACATTCTTCTACATTATATCTAGCAACGCCAATCATAATTTCTGGAATAGTATACCAACAAAATTGTTCTTTACCTTGTTGTTGTCTAGATGTCATTTTAATCTTAACATGAATTCTATTAAGAATCTTAGTATACAACTGTAATTTGGACTCAGAAATTTCCCTTTTTTTTTCAAATAGATCATCAAGATTCATTTTATCTGAAACATGATCATCGTCAGTTAATGTAAAAATATTCATATTAAAATTTTAATAGAAAAAAAACTTTAAAAAGATACGATTATTATATATAAATGATTAAACATATTGTTATAAACGGGGGTGGTCCAACAGGACTATTAAGTTATGGAGCACTGAAATATTTATTTGAACATAAATTTGTTAGTATAGAAAATGTAAAAAGTATTTATGGAACATCTGTTGGAGGTATATTTGGGGTAATTATATCACTAAACTATGATTGGGTGACATTAGATGATTATTTAATGAAACGACCATGGGATAAGGTATTTAAATTAGAACCAAATGATTTATTAGGATTATATACCAATCAAGGATTATTCTCTTTTAATTTAGTAGAAGCCTTTCTAAAGCCCTTAATGGAAGCAAAGGAATTATCAATGGATATAACATTACAGGAATATTACGAATATAATAATATTGATCATCATTTTTTTACAGTAGAAACTAATACTATGACAAAAATAGATTTAAACCATAAAACCTATCCTGATTTAAGTTTAATAAAAGCATTAGAAATGACAACTGCAATCCCAGTATTATTTAAACCAATATTTATGAACGATAATTGTTATATTGACGGCGGTGTTTTAAATAATTATCCAGTTAAAGATTGTTTAGAGAACGAGAAATGCGATGAACGAGAAATATTAGGTATAAAGAATCAGTATGTAAGTAAGTTAAATATTAATGAAGATATGAATCTTCTTGAATATTTACAGAATTTGCAAGGTATGATAGTACAAAAATTACAACGTGAAAATGAATTAATTATAACATTACCATACGAAGTAAAATGTGTATGTGAAAAAAATATGTCTAACTATTCGGAATGGTTAAGTTATATGACAGATAAAGATAAACGATTAGAAATAATTGAGCAAGGGCGTAATTATGGTGAGTTATTTTTTAATTATCAGAAACAATTAAATGTGACAGATGAATCATAGTTTAAAATTAATTAATGGTACTTTGTAAAAATTCTTTTAGATGTTCTAAAGATGGTTTTGCATCATATTCGATTATTTGATTGCCTTTTATTAATTTAATTGTAGGGAATCCTTCAACTTTATATTTATCAGCCATGTCTGGATTTTCTTCTCCATTAATTTCTCTAAAAATTAATTTATGACCATTATACTTTTTATTAGGATATGAAGCTTTAAATTCTTCCCAAATAGGCATAGCTTTTTTACTATGAGGGCACCATTCTACTGTGAAAATAATAATTTCAATTTCACCACTGTTGTCATCATCATCGTTGTTTGATGGGAATTCATCATTTGGTATAAATTCTTTTTCTACCATTGGAGTAACATATTTACTATAAACATAACTAGCAGCAAATAAGAAAATAATTATAGCAATTAATATCATCCAAAAGCGAGAACTAGTAATTAACTTGTATGCATTTTCTTGAATATTTTCTAACATAATATATATTTTTTATATATAAAACAATATTTTGTAAAACGAATTAAATTAATTAAATAATGTCTTAAATACATAAAATGCAAAACATACTATCAGGATACAATATACTAAATTTAATAATAAGTTATATCTAACTGTTCCTAAATAACTAGTATTAAATAAATGTTTTAGATTAAATAAGTTATATGATGATGAAATCGTAATATATAAAGAATATCCTAATAATATAATGATTAGTAGTTTACCGATTCCTTGTTTAAATGGTGATAAATTTAATGGATTTAATACTGTTAAAAATACCATCAATATTGCTAATATATTTAAAATAAATGTAGTTTTTGTATTATCACAAAAATCTTGAAAAATGCTTTTATTTGATAATTCCATTATTATATAGGCACAAAGTTTTTTCTCTAAATAATGTAGTAATATGAAAACATATAAAAAGTCTAAATCTAAATCTAAATCTAAATCTAAAAAAAACAAAACAAAAAAGATTTTTTCAAAAAAACATTATAATGCACCAGATGGGTTTTTAACAAGTGTATGGGGCCCTGCGCTGTGGCACTCATTACACACTATTAGTTTTAATTATCCTACCAATCCCACACAAGAAGAAATGAATAATTATCGCAATTTTATGTTAAATTTAGTAAATGTGTTGCCGTGTAAGTATTGTAGAGAAAATCTAAAAAAAAATTATAAAGTGTTTCCTTTAAAAATGGAATGTATGAAAGATAGAAATTCCTTTTCTAGATATGTCTATAGATTACACGAAAGAATAAATAAAAATTTAGGTAAAACATCTGGATTAAAGTATTGTGATGTTAGAGAACGGTACGAACACTTTCGTGCAAGATGTGCAGAAGATAAAGGGAAGGTCTTTAAATTTAGAAAAACGCGTAAAGAAAAGGGATGTACAGAGCCATTATACGGAAAAAAAGCTAAATGTATTATTAAAATCGTTCCAAAAGATGAAAAATGTAAAACATTTCAAATGGACGAAAAATGTAAAAAAAAAAGAGAATAAATATTATAAAATAAAATAAAATATCATGTTATTTTATAATGTCAAATACTTGTCTTAAACCATTACCATCTAGTATTGGAGATAAATTAACTAGTACATATGGTGCTGAATATAAACAAATGATTTCAGGTATGGAAACCTTAACTACAAGTTGTCCTACTAAAGGCGGAAAATCAAAAAGAAGCAGAAGAACAAAAAAGGGAGGAAATATGTTTTCAGCCCAAACATTTAAATATATTACCTATGCTATTTTTACTGTAATTCTGGGGTATATGACAGCTGGTGGAAGTATTGCTATGGAAGGAATTATTAACGGTTTAAGTGCTCTATTTAGCGGACAATGTGGGACAATGGGAAATCAATTATGGGGAATTTTTGGATTGTCAAATCCTATATGTACTGCCTATAATTCCACTATGCTTTTAATAACAAATGCCTTAAGCGGAAACCCTATGGCATGGGGTGCACTAGGCAGTCTCGTATATGTAACACTTAAGTCACCATTTATATTAGCATCTAGTGTAAAAATATCTACATATCTAATGGCTAGAGTAATTCCCCCAGAGATATTGGCTCCAGGTCAATTACAAGTATTATATCAAGAAGCATTAGAAGCACTACCTCAAGTTCTAGCTATTACCAATCCACAACAACAACAACAAATTCAAAATATTTTTCCTGCCGCCATCGAGGCGCCACAACAAATCGCTGCCGCTGCCAACAACAATGATGAGTTAGATGCAGCTAATGCATTATTGGGATTAAGAGGATCAACTGGAGGTAAAAGAAGAAAAACCGCTAAAAAATCAAGAAAAGGAAAAAAATCTAAAACAGCTAAGAAATCTAAAAAATCTAAGAAATCTAAAAAATCTAAGAAAAGAACTAGAAAATATTAAATCCAAGGCTGTCTTTCTATTTTTTTAACAGTAACCAAATAATTATGTATTAATTTTATTTTATTTGGGGTTAATGGTTTTATAACCATTCTAGGTGTTGTTTTTTTGTATCTTAACATCATATTATTTAATATATTTTATTAAATAATATTTAAATTATTTACATTCCAAATTGACTAAAGTCTGCTAAAACAGGTCTTGGTAAGTAATTATCATTAGTACTATTGTAATTAGGAACTTTTTTGCACTCAAATGCAGGTTCAGGACATCTTGCACATGGTGGGCAAGGAGGACATTTTTCTTGTCTAGGACAAGCAGCAGAAGCAGGACAAGCAGGACATACTGGAGGAACAATTTCTGATTTTAAAATATATAAATCATCTTGTCCAGCAGGTATTTCGCTATATTGAATACCACTTGATCCACTAGTTGATACAGCAGTATTTCCATAAGGACCAGTTGTTACTGTAGCACTATTTCCAGCAGGACCGGTATATGTAGAAGATAATGCGGAATAAGAACTATCGTCAATGACCGCAGTATTTCCACCAGGACCCGTAATTGCTGTATTTCCATTAGGTCCAGTTGTAGCTGTGGCGGTATTTCCATCGGCACCAGTCATACTTCTTTGTGATGACATACCTTCACGCATAAATCTGCCTAAACAACTGCAAAATATAAGTGATAATAATAATATTATAAATATGTGAATCTTTTGAAACTTCATTATATAATACTTTAAGAAAAATTAAAAATTGAATAAATAAAAGTTGTAATTATTTTATACAACTAAATTAAAATGCCTAGAGTTAAACCTCCACCATTAATGCAATTTTATAATAACGAAGATGATAAATTAGAAATAGGGATAGATGAAGCTGGAAGAGGACCATTATTTGGGCGAGTATATACAGGAGCAGTTGTTTTACCTAAAGACGTTGATTTTGATTTTACTAGATTAAAAGATAGTAAAAAATTTACAAGCGAAAAAAAAATAAATGAAGTGGCTGATTATATAAAAGAAAATGCTGTAGCCTGGTCTGTCACATATAATGACGAAAATGTAATTGATAATATTAATATTAGACAATCAGTATTATCAAGTATGCACGATTCTATTAAAAATATTATTGCAGAGAATGATTATAATAATTACTTTCTATTAGTAGATGGTAATGATTTTAAACCATATATGATGTTTCAAAACAATAGTCTTAATCAAGTAAAGCATAAATGCATTGAAGGTGGTGATAATAAATATTGTTCTATTGCAGCAGCATCTATATTAGCAAAAACAGAACGTGATAAATATATTCAAGAATTATGTGATGATAATCCAGAATTAAAGGAAAGATATGGGATTGAGCGTAATAAAGGTTATGGAACTAAAATACATATAGAGGGTATTAAAAATTATGGGATAAGTAAATGGCATCGGAAATCATATGGTATTTGTAAAGATTATTGCTAATTAATATTGGAATTAAACAATGATTCATTCTCCTTAATTCTGCCTATATCATATTGCATTAACGGTGATTCTTTAATTTGTAATAAATATTTTAATCCTTCTTCATATTTTTTAGTCCACCAACATGATACACTTAATTCATCTAAATTATATGGTTCATATGAGTTTCTAGAAACAAATAGAGAATACTTAGATTTTGCGTCTTCGTATGATAAATCAACTGTTTTAATTAAATATGAATATCCCATCTCCCATTTTTCTAAACTATTGCAATATTTTCCAAATAGTAAATAAGGTTCAGAACGATCTTTAAAAATATTAATAGCGGTGTCAATATGATACTTTATTCTATTAAAACTTTCACCAAGTGTGATAAGGCACTTAGTAATTCTAATATGTGATTCAAACACTTCTTCTATCCATGTATTTTTTAAATTAATATATAAGGTGTACCATTGAATAGCTTCATTAAAATTAGAAGAATCCATATAGCTTTGGGCTGTATAAAATGCAGATCGAGTAAGTAAATCATCTTCATCTGCGTATAAACATTTAAAAAATTGATCTTTTAATCTATTAGCATCTTTTAAATATTTATCGGGATCATATGATCTCGAACCAGTATCTCTGGATAATTGGTAAAAATCATTAGAAACCATTTTATTAGATGTGGAATAATTTGGATTATCTAAGTTTTTAATTGTAGTATGTGCTACTCCACAGAATTTCCAATGATGTCTATTATTAAATAATAGAAGAACATTATAAAAATTTCCTCGAAGACAATTAAAATAATATGCATCATGATTTTCTATTAGAGAGAAATCAGGTTCGCCGTGAAATATATCATCTGCATCTAAATGTAAAATATAGTCACTTCTATTATAACATTTATTAAACATTTGTGTTTTATTATAATCAAATCCAACCCACTCTCCTATAAATAATTCTCCAGGAATATTTTTTTCTTTAAAAAAATCCTCTACTATTTTACATGTATTATCTGTAGATCCTGTATCATGTACAACCCATGTGTCAATATATTTATAAACAGACTCTAATGTATCGCGAATACAATGCTCCTCGTTTTTACACATTGTAGCAAAACATATGGTTTTTTTATTACCCTTTTCTGATATTGAAATCATAGCATTAATATTATTTTCCATTATAAATGAATAATAATAATTATATTTATATTGATTTATTCAAAATTATATTCATTAAATTCGCTCATAAAACTGCTTACGAATGGTTCATCTTTGCACTTTTGAATATCAAAGAATATTTGTTTATCGCCAATAACAATAAGTGTTTTTGCTGCTCTTGAAATAGCAGTATATGCTAATTTTAAACGATTTGTACCCCATGTTAAACTATTATGAAGTGGTGATGCTATAAATACGATTACATCTTTTTGACATCCTTGATATTTATGTACGGTATTACAATAATTCAATGTAAATTTATCCTTAATTTCACAAAGATCTACTTCTTCGCATGGGCTTTCATCATCATAAAATATACATGCATTTTGTTCTTTATATGTTCTACCTGTTTTCGAGTTCATTCTCGTCACTTCTTTGAATGTAATTTTACCAGTATCACCATTTACACGAATAATATCATCGTCATATTTATTTTCAGTTCGCATAACATGGTCGCCTTCTTTAAAATATCCATGAGCGAACATGATATTTGGCTTATATACCTCATTTTGTAATAATTTATTCATTTCAAAAACACCACATTGTTTATTATTTTCTGGCGTAATAAATGCAACAGAATTCTTTCCATATTCACTTACAATTTTATTACATATTGATTTAGTTTTTTTAATATTCATAAAATCATGATCTATAAACTTGGTAGATTCATTATCGAAATCATTTATAGATAATTTCTTTTTATTAATATTTATAATACAATCTTTCAGTTTTCCAGTATCTTGTCTCTTAATATCAGTTAAATATACTGGTTCAAATAATCCAGAGTTTATAATACATTCAAATGGGCGTCCCTTTCCTACAGGAGGTAATTGTTGAATATCGCCACATAATATCAACTTACATTTGAAATAATCACACCAGTAAAGTAGTTTTTTAAACATAAATATATCCACCATAGATGTTTCGTCGACTACAATAATATCAATATTTTGAGGATATTTTGTATCAATAATATTATTATCTACATCATATTGCAGTTTTGGAAATGTATTTAATAGACATTTATGCAATGTACCGCAAATATCATTGCGCTTAATATTTTTACATTTGTCATTTAATCCTTTGAATGCTTTTCCGGTTGGTGCCATTAAGCTAATATTACATTCATATTCTTCCTTTTTAGATGTCATGTTAAACCATTCAATAATTGATTCGATAATAGTACTTTTACCAGTTCCTGGTGGTCCAGTAATAATACATAGTTTATCTACAATTGCATGTTTAATAGCGGATATTTGCTCTTCATTCAATTTGAACGGTTTATCCAGAGTTGATTTATTCTCTTCGAAATATTGAATAAATCTACCAAATGCATCATCATCTATATTTCCTAGTTCATCATAATAGATATTTAATAGATTATCGCCTATTGATTTTTCAATCTCAACAAAATCCTTAATACCATATAAATATTTGATAGATTTATGTTGAATCAACATAGAATTTAAAATAATTAAATATTTGCTATATTTTGTAGTTAAAAGATCATTTTCTTCACAAAATTTACGAAGTAACATATACCATCCTTGTTTAAAAGGTCTATCTGAATATTCTTTATATTTATTTTTCGAATCAGGATGACTTTTAATTTTGTAAAAACTACCATTATTTTCTTGTACTGCAAATATAGTCCATTTTTGTATCAATAATTCATCTGTAACATTAATATCTAACTCTTTTGAAATACGATATGCTTGGTTAAAATTAATAGTAGTGTGTTGAATTTGAATTAAATCTAGGGGATTTTGTAAGATATTTTTAATAAAATATCTACTATGTTTTTCAAAAGATAGTGTTTCTATCAATTTTTCTATAGATTTAAATGTAATTTTAGTATGATAGTCCTTAAACCATTCTATAATTTGTAATATAGTATCTTCAAATGTATTTTTATCGGTTAAATTATAATATGTATTCTCTTTTAATTTATCGCGTTCTATTTTAAATGAATTAATGTCATCTACAATCGATACTGTTTGATATTGACTTGCCTTTTTTATAATAATATCGAGTTTTTTTAAATAGTCATCTTTAATTTTAGTTGCTCGAATTTCATTTTTTTTATTTTTCTCGAGACTTAAATTCAATTTTCGCAATTCTTTTGAAGAGGCAATTGTTTTAATACAAGCAGCCATGGTGTTATATGTATGAATATTTATATAATTTATAACACTTCAATTATTTTAAAAATTGAAGTGTTAATTTATTTATAAGTATAAGTTATTAAACTTAAAATGAAGGTTCTAGTATTTGACACCGAAACCACAGGGCTTCCCGAAGGTAGGAATCCCAGTATTTATCACACAGATAAATGGCCTCATATTATACAATTATCTTACATTGTATACGATTCTGACACTAATGATCTTATAACAGTTCAGGACGATTATATTAACATTGCATTACATATTAACATTCATCCAGATAGTCAAAAAGTTCATAAAATTTCTCGTGAGTCACTAGCTAAGGGTATTTCTATAATCGATGCATTGCATAAATTTAATGAGTTTGCAGATAAATGTGACTTGTTGGTGGGACATAATGTTTCATTTGATAAGCGTATGGTTATGGTTGAGGGTATTAGAAATAAGATTCATATGACAATTAACGATACATTTTGTACAATGAAAAATAGCGTAGATATATGTAAGATTGAAAGGATTGGAAAGGATGGAGAGAAATATTTTAAATATCCTACATTGAGTGAATTACATAACATATTATTTAAAAAAGAACCAAAAAATACACATAATGCATTGATTGACATATTAATATGTATGAGATGTTTTTGTAAAACAGAATTAAAGAAGGATATTTCTAGAATAAATAGAACTATTAGAGTGATGTTAAGAGATGCTTGTTAATTAAGCAGAACACATTTCACAAACTTCATGTTCATCGGCCTGAACATTTTTTTTATCAGGTTCAATTGTAAATTGTTGTGCTTGATGTTTTGCTTTTCTTCGCAAATAGTAAATACCAGTTTTTAATCCAGCTTCCCATGAATAAAAGTGCATAGATGTAAGAGATTTATAATTAGGTTCTTCCATCCAAAGATTTAGACTTTGGCTTTGACAAATATAAGCTCCTCTGTCCTTGGCCATATCAATAAGATGTTTCATAGGAATTTCCCAGACAATTTTGTATTTATCTTTAATTTCTTGTGAAAGGCCATCTATTTGCTGAATACTTCCATTATTTGCAATAATATTATTTTTTATTTGTTCATTCCACATGTTCATATCAATTAACTCTTTCATTAAATATTTATTCACAATAATAAATTCACCGGCTATTGTTCTTCTTGTATAAATATTGCTAGTAAATGGTTCAAAGCATTCATTATTTCCTAAAATTTGGGCAGTGCTTGCTGTAGGCATTGGTGCGACTAATAATGAATTTCTAATACCATATTTTATTATATTTTCTCTCAGTAGTCTCCAATCATATCTTGTTGTAGGAGTAACATTCCACATATCGAATTGAAAAATTCCTTTTGACATAGGAGATCCTTCAAATGTACTATATGCCCCCGAGAATGTTTTACCTTTATTATGAAGTTCATATTCATTTAAAATACATTGCTCTTGAGTAGATCGTTCTTTTGAAATTTCAAAGGATTGTTCTAGTGCTGCATGGTATATAGTTTCAAATATTAATTTATTTGTAGTTTTAGCTTCATCGCTATGAAATGGAATATTCATAAGCGCAAATACATCCGCTAGTCCTTGTACTCCTATACCAATAGGTCTATGACGCATATTGCTTCTTTCTGTTTTTTCAGTAGGATAAAAATTAATATCAATAACGGTATTTAAATTATCAGTAACAACCTTTGCAACTTCATGTAATTTATCATAGTCGAATGTATTATCAGTATTGACGAATTTAGATAATCCAATGCTGGCTAAATTACACACAGCGGTTTCATTAGAATCACTATATTCAATAATTTCAGTACATAAATTGGAGGATTTAATTGTACCTAAATTTTGCTGATTGGATTTTTTATTAGCAGCATCTTTATAAAGAATATAGGGTGTACCTGTTTCCATTTGACTATCCATAATTTGAAACCAAAGATCTCTAGCCTTGATCGTTTTTTTACCTTTATGGTTCTCTTCATATGAGGTATATAATTCTTTAAATTTATCACCATATGAGTCATGTAATCCAGGACATTCATCAGGGCACATAAGGGTCCAATTACCATTTGTTTTTACTCTCTCCATAAACAAATCGGGGATCCATAGAGCATAGAATAGATCTCTGGCCTTCATTTCTTCATCACCATGATTTTTTCGCATTTCCAAAAAATTCTCAACATCGGCGTGCCATGGTTCTAGATAAATAGCAAAACTTCCATTGCGTCGTCCACCACCTTGGTCTACATACCTAGCCGTATTATTAAAAACTCTAAGCATAGGTACAATACCATTAGAAGTACCATTTGTTCCTCTAATATGACTTCCGGTAGATCTAACATTATGGATATGAAGACCAATACCGCCTGCCCATTTAGAAATTTGGGCACAATCTTTTAATGTACTATAAATACCACTAATACTATCATCTTCTAATGCAAGTAAATAACAGGAACTGAGTTGTGGTTTGATTGTACCGGCATTAAATAATGTTGGAGTAGCATGTGTAAAATATTTTTGTGACATTAAATCATATGTTGTTTTAACCTTTACCATATTATTACCGTGAATACCTAGTGCAACCCTTAACCATAAATATTGTGGTCGTTCAACAATTTTTTTATGAACTTTCATTAAATATGCTCGTTCTAGTGTTTTAAATCCGAAATAATCGATTAGATTATCTCTATCATGAACAATCATAGATTCCAATTCTTCTTTGTTTTCTTGAATGATAGTAAATATTTCGCTATTAATAATTGGAACATGTTTATTATGAATGTCGTGAAAATTATATAATTCTTCCATTGCTGAAAAAAAGGAACTAGAAGTATTTCTATGATGATTTGATATAATAATTCGACTAGCTAAAGTGTTATAATCGGGGTGTTGAACACTTAGAGAAGCACATTGTTCGGCCGTTAATTCGTCAATTTTTGTAGTATGAATACCGTCATACAATTGATCAATAACCTTCATAACAAATGTAGTATAATTTAATTTAATTTTACATTCATTACCAATACTTTTAACCCGTTTTAAAATTTTATCAAATGAAATATTTTCATATTTACCGTTACGCTTAACAACACGCATTTCTTGTTCAGTAGTCATTATAATATATATATTATTCTAATTTTAAATGGTTGTTATATAAAATTTATATAAATAAAAACTAAATAAAATATTTTTTATTTATATAGACATGTTTAAAAAGGGGATGACAATTTTAATTTTAATATTATTATTTGCATTAATAAGTATTCCATTATTCAGAAAATCATATGAAGGATTTAGTGGATTAACACCTGGTGTATATCCAATTAGCTCTGATGTACCTATATTATACGAAGATTATCCATTAAAAAATCCCATGGGTCTTTCTGACAATACATACAAAGATAATTATCCCAACTATCCTGTATTTGGGTCGTCATATGATCAAATTACAAACAATGTAAGATATTGGGAAACACCCGATAATGGAAAGTGTAGCACTGCTGAATTTTGCGGAGGATTATATAGCGATAAAAATTTAGATATACCAAAAACACCTAACAGTATTCCTTTTAATTCCCCGGATATTCGGGTTAATTACTATGGATCTCATGAATTATCATGTCCCGCTAATATCTAACGGTTCAAATTTAGTCTCTATGTAAATAATTTGATTTTTTAAATTATCTACATTAATCATACATGAATTTTTATCATTCGCTTCTAATGTAGAATTTACTTGAGAGTTTTTATTTCTTTTAGGAATTCTATGATCAAATCCAGATATTCTCTCCTGTTCTATAATAGACCATACATGTTCAATTGGTGCTATTGCATGTTTAAACCAATTTTTGTTACGAAGTACTAATACACAGCTATATTCATCTAACCACCAATAAATGTTTTTAATCCATGTTAAATCCTTATTTTTATCCATAATTGTATCTATCCATGTATTACTATCTGACTGTGACATATATAAGGGCATATATTCATAAAATGGTTTTCCATCTTTCATAAAATATACAATAATACCCTTTAGTTTATTATCATTATTGTAAGTAAAGGTTCCGTCTGAATTAAAACTATCTTCATCATCATATTCTTTGAATACAGTTTCTAGAAAATCACATTCATTTAAGTTACATGTTTCCATTTGTAGTTGCATTTGAATCCAATAGTCTTCCTTAGGTATTCCAGTAAGTTCTCGTGTAGTAGGATTTTTAATTTCTAACATTCGACCATATCTATCAGATGTATCATCCACATTTATTCCATCAGGTGATGCTCCCAAAAAGGAATATTTACTATGTTTAATACATCCATAATCTTTAATTTTTGTTTTATATAAATTTTCGTAAAATAAAATAGATACATCTTCATATTTATTACCATGATGCATCGGAGACGATGTATTTACACTATTATACTTTTCTACATTAATTGATTTACATTTTTCAACAATTAGTTGGTTAATACTAGATTGACTTTTAAATACTTTCCAAGCTGAACTAGCTGTAATAAGATTGTGTCTAAATAAATACCATTCTGGTGTTCTCTGTTCAGGTTGAGGAATATTTTCAATAATATTAATTTTTTCCTTCATTTTTGAAATGTTGGGAATTTTTCTAACATATGTATCCGGACATGAACGAAGAGGCATATATTTGGAAAAATATTTGTTTGATGATTCTTCTATAATATCAGTTAATTCTTCTTGCAATGATTCTTTTTGATTATCATTGTACATATTACTAATTGAATTATGAATAATATTATATAGATAATCATTTATATTAGTGTGAAAGTGATAATTACTTACAGATAATGGTTGGGTTTCAATAAAATGATCAATTAGATCTGCAATAGTGAGTTCCAATTCATCTATATCACATTGTTTTATAAGTTTGCTATAATTAAACAAATTGATAATATTTACTAATATTGGCAATTCACTGAATAACATTGTTTATTTGGTTGATATAATATATCAAGGATTATTTAAATCAATTTTATCTGTTATTTTTGACTTATTTCTCTTAGGAGCAAGTGATTTTAAAGTAGATGGTCTTTTATCAGAGCGTTTGAGAGTAAATTTTTTTGTTGTATTGACATAAAATAGACCAGGAATAGATGTAATTAATCCAATTTCTTTATCATAAATTACCTCTTTTGCCTTTAATAATTTTTTTCTGTCTAAGTTAGTAGCTAAAAAATTATATAAAGTTTTTTCATTCATATCGGCATTATCTTTGCAAAATGAAGTTACAAATAATTTCATCTTTTGTAACTTCGTAGTCTTATCTAATTTGGTCCATGGTTCAGATGAAAATGTTTTTTTTTCATCCTCTAGAAAATTATCTAAGTTTGATAGATTTTCAACAGTTTCTTTAACCTCGTCTGCATTACCAGATAAAAGCATAGATTTATATTTAATATTTTTTAATTCAATACATTCATTGTTTGCCATTTATATATAGTATAAAGTAAAGTTTATATTATTTTAAAATAATATAAATAAATATCAATATCATTAAGATTCGATGAAGTCAATAAACATAACTGGAAAAAGAAATATCGATAAGATTAACAAGGTTGAACGACCTGAAAGAAAAGATACACAAAACTGGAGTTTCGATGAATCATTTTATACATATAATAAGCAAATAGAAATAGTAAATAATATGTATTTAGATAATAGTCAAGAACATGAAATAGTATTGAAGAGAGAAATTGAAAAGAAAATTAGAGGCTATAGAAATCAAGATATGCAGAAAAAATTAATTGATTTAAATAAACTAATTTCTCTCGATCAAACTATAGAACTCTTAGTTGTGAGTAAGTTGAAATGTTTTTATTGCAAAGAGATCTGTAGCTTACTATATAAAAATATTTTTGAAAAAAAACAATGGACCTTGGACAGAATAAATAATAATGAAGGACATAATCACGATAATGTAGTTATTAGTTGTTTAGATTGTAATATTAAACGTGGAGATATGGATAGTGAGAGATTTAAAAAAGGAAAGGAAATCAGAATAGTTAGAAAACAATATTAATAATAATAGAAATATTATATGAGCCAATATATTTTTTTAAAATGGTCACCATCCGTATCCGAACAATTTTATGAAAAAACAAAATTAGAAGATAAACATAAGGTTATTGGGAGTGATGTAATGGAAACTATATTACAAGAAGGAAATGAATTTATTCAATCTGAAACAAAGAGAGAAAAACAATTTGAAAAAATGCACGACCGAGAAATGGTCGTACAGTGCAATTTAAATCCATTTTTATCATCAAACTATTTAGAAGATTTACAAGTTCAAGAAACCTTTTTAACACCGAAAAATTCAAACCTTGATAATAAATAAATTAATTATTAAAGTATTTAAATATTAGAATTATTATTAATATAATTATGTCTCAAACATATAATACACAAAATGACTTATTATTAAATAACTTACTAACATTTTATAAAGAAAATAATAACATGGATAAAATGTTAAAAATTATAAATGGGGATTCAAGAATTTCACTTAGAATAATAGACTGGTTTGCTACTAATTATGCAAAGAAGTATTATACAGTATATCAATTAGAAGGAACTAATAATCGGTTCAAGGTTTATAATGATTATAAATTAAAATTAAAAGCATATTCAAAGAAAAGATTTGATCCTTTTTGTAGATGGGAACGTATAACTGTTCCATATAATGAAAATTCTCACATACAAACTACTATCGGACAATTAAATTTTTTTAAATGGGTATTAGAAAATAATGTAATTGATTATATCGAACATAATTACAGTAATATTGAAAAAGATATGAATAATAGAAATAGTACATCTAAAAATAAATCAGTTGATAATAAGAATAAAACTAGAAAGAAGCGCGAAGAATTATCTGTATCGGCAACCAAAAGTATAAAAAAAGAAAAGGTAGAAATTATAGTTAAATTTGATTAATGAAGTAAAGATTTAAATATTTAATAGTATTTTAAATTAGATATTTAATAAATGGGAAATCAATGTTCAATACAAAGATTAAACTTTGAAGATATGCAACAAATTATTAGTAATCCTAATAATTATATATTAATAAATACATTATCGAGTAATTTTCAAGATTGTTTGATTCCTACTACTATAAATATATCTGATGAAGAAATGATTATTAATAAATGTTTAAATTCAGATAAGAATAAACATATAGTTATTTATGGAAAAAACTCAAATGACATGACAGTTTATGATAAATATGAACAATTAGTTAAATTAGGATTCATTCATATTTATATATATACAGGTGGAATGTTTGAATGGTTGTGCTTACAGGATATTTATTCAGATGAATGTTTTCCCACAAATAAAAAACAATTAGATATTTTAAAATATAAAAGTTTATCTAATTTGAAAAAATTATATATTACTAATGTCGACGATATTGACTAATTTATGTTAATGTATCTAATTTATGTTAATGTATCTAATTTATGTTAATGTATCTAATGCTATATTAGCTAATTTATCAGCTTCTTTATTTAATTCTCTTTTAATATGCTTAAATTCGAGTGTGTAAAAAGACTTACATAAATCCATTACTTTATTATAGAGTGGAATTAAATTTTCAGCCTTTACTTGATATTTTCCTGTAACTTGGTTAATTATCAATTGTGAATCTCCTTTAACATTAAGAACCTTAATTTCATTTTTAATAGCCAATTGTAATCCTAAGATTAAAGATAGATATTCTGCTTCATTGTTTGACCCACCATTATTATTTGTGTCGAACTGACTTTCTATGATATTGTTATTTGAGTCTTTTAAAATGGCTCCTAATCCTAATATATCGGATGGATTTCCTCTACAGGCACCATCAAAATATAATGTGGGTATATTACTCATTGTTGTGATTGATTCATCATCTAGATAAATTATCCTTTCTCTGGTGTCATCTTCAATATTAATTTGTTTAAATATCCACTCATCAATTTCACTTATCCATTTAGTTCGAATATGTGAATTTTCATTTATACTAGTATCTACATTAGATTCAATAATCAACTTATTATTGTAATCATTTAACCATTTTTCATGATAGTTATGACATTTAACTAGATAATCCAAAGGAATGTCTTCTCCTTCACGATTTCTAATTTGAACACGAGTATTGCAAATATCTGGATCAGCCTTAACATAAATAATACCAGTTAATTTAATATCATCTAAAAACTCTTCAAACCATTTTAAATATATTTGAAATTCATCGTGTTCAATCAACCCATCGTCATAAAGCATTTGAGCGAATACATGCTTATCCGTATGAACACATCGTTCTGTAATAATAATCTTGATATTCTTCCTCTTAATGGTTTTTCTAAGTAGATTCAATCTAGATATGTAAGCCATCATTTGAAATCTAAATGCATATTTATTAGTATTTTTGTATAAGTTGGTTAAAATAGGCACATTATCACTATCTACAATTGATTTCCAATCCTCTACAGGTTCAGGTACAAAACATATAGAGTCGTTGTCTTTATAATATTTCTGTAAATCGTCATATAATGTTGACTTACCTGATCCAATATTACCATCGATACTTAAAATAATAGGAGTGCTCATATTATATATTATATTAAAGAATTATATTTAAATTTAATATTCAATTAATTTTCTATTCAATTTTTACGTTAATAATAAAAAAAATTGAATATAAATAGTTAAAAATAAATAAATAATATTACTATTAGATACAATGGACTTGAATCAATCAAAGCTTACTAAAACTGAGTGGGAATCTACAGAAATACCTATAGATTCTGGAGAAAAAGAAATATTAAAATTAATTATAAATGGTTACGATAATGTCAACATTATTTACAATAAAAATGAATCAATGATAAATTTCTTAAGATTATCCCCAAATGAAAATATAATGACTCATTTGTATAATACATATTTCAAGCCTATGATTGATAGATTAGTAGATAAATATGATTTTACATTTGATTCTACTGTAACAATAAAGTTTCAAAAAGTAACATCAGTTGAAAAGTTAAAATTAGATAATTTGGCAAAAACAATTAATGAAAGAGGAAGACGGATCTTTGAATTTTATATGTTACATATTTGCGAGTGCATTTTAAAAGGATTCTATAAAGACAACTCTGATAAAATGAATAAATACTATTATACATTGCATCATTTAAATGACATGAAGATTACAAATGTGAATCCAAAAGTAAGACAATTTGTAGAATCTGTATTAGCAGATTATTATGTAGAGTTGAATATTGAGAATATGTTTAAACAAAGTAGTGACTTAATTGAACATAATGATGATCTACTATCATATAAGGATTATAAATTATATGAACATCAAAAAGAATTATTTACAATTTGCAGAAACCCAAACCCCAAGTTGTTATTATATATTGCACCCACTGGTACAGGTAAAACATTAAGTCCTCTTGGATTAGCAAGAGATAATAAGATTATATTTGTGTGTGCTGCTAGACATGTTGGTTTAGCATTGGCTAGATCAGCTGTATCTATGGGGACAAAAGTAGCATTTGCATTTGGATGTCACGATATTAGTGATATTAGACTTCACTATTTCGCAGTAAAGGATTATGTTAAAAGTGATAAAACAGGTAAAGATATTAAATATAGAGATGGAAAGAAAAAGGTAGATAATACAAATGGATCTAATGTAGAAATTATGATATGTGATATTAAGTCATATATAACTGCTATGCATTATATGTGTGCATTTAACAGCGATCCCAGTAAATTAATTATGTATTGGGATGAGCCAACTATCTCCATGGACTATGAAAATCATGAATTTCACGATTACATTTCAGAAATTTGGAAGAAAAATATTATTCCAAATATCATTCTATCATCAGCAACACTTCCCCATCAACATGAACTGCAAGATACTATTCTAGATTATCAATCTAGATTTGAAGATTCTATAGTACATAGTATTATTAGTCATGATTGTAACAAATCTATTCCATTAACAAATTCAAAAAATCAAATTGAGATGCCCCATTTAAAATATGATAATTTTGATGATCTACAGAAATGTGTTACACATTGTAAAGAATACAGTACATTACTTAGATATTTTGACTTGAATGAAATAGTCAAGTTCATTTATTATATGAACGCAAATAATAAAATAGAGAATACTAGGTACTCAATTCAAAATCAATATGAAGATATTAGTAATTTAACCATGAATAATATTAAAATACATTATCTGAATATTCTTGAAAATATTAGAAGTGAGTCATGGGACGAAATATATAACCACTTTAATAGTTCTCGTAAAATTGAATATGAATCGAACATTTATATTTCTACAAAAGATGCATATACATTAACTGACGGACCTACTATATTCTTATCTAATGATGTAGAAAAAATAGCTAAATTCTTACTACAAACATCAAAGATTCCCGAACAGGTTATTACAGATATGACAGGAGCAATTGAATACAATGATAAATTATTAAAAATCATCACGGAAAAACAACAAAAATTGGAGGATAGTATGGGAGACGAAATTGAGAAGGAACATAAGATGGCCAAAAATGTTATGAAACCAGAAGAAAGAAAATTAAAGAAAGAAATTGATGATTTATGTAAAATGGTAAAGACAATTTGTTTAAATGAACTGTTTATTCCAAATAAATTAAACCATCTTAGAAAATGGATACAAAAAGATGTAGTTGATCGTGAGTTTTCATGTGACATACAGCCTCAAGATGTAGAGAATATTATGTTAATGAATGTAAATAGTACATGGAAAATGTTATTGTTGATGGGAATTGGTGTATTTACTAACAATCATGATCCAGACTATACAGAGATTATGAAACAATTGGCTGTAAATCAAAAATTATATTTAATTATTGCATCATCTGATTATATTTATGGAACTAATTATCAATTCTGTCATGGCTATATTAGTAAGGATTTAAATACTATGACGCAAGAAAAAACTATTCAAGCTTTGGGACGAATTGGTAGAAACCAACTAAATAAAAAATACAGTATTCGTTTTAGAGATGATATTTTAATTAGCAAGATATTCACTACAGCAGAACATAAACCAGAAGTAGAAAATATGAATAGATTATTTAACACTCCAATTTAAATTCAAGTATAAATAAAAATAGTTAATTATAAAAATATATAAATTTTTATTTTTATAATTTTTTTATTTAAAATTGATATACAATTATTATTTTACTATACTTAATAAAATATACATTAACTTATATACATACCAATATGATAGACGAATACCCGGAAGTTAAAGTGGTAATTAAACTACATAAGTACATGAACAGCTATAAACATTTAAGAGAGAGATTTGATGATAGTGATAGTGATAGTGATAGTGATAGAGATATTTCTACCAAAATAAAATATATATATAAGGATATATATTATAATAGATTAATAAATTACACTTATGACGATAATGTATATGTTAGTGATATAATTATAACATATATGGAACAGCCAACTGGTATTGATTATACATTAATAGACAATATTAATAATATATTAGATTTTAAATTTAAAGAATTAACTGCTGAAAATAATGAACTGTACAAAAGTATTACAGATATGGTAGATAAAACATATTTATTTACGAGCACATATAATGGAGTAACAGAAAATCATATAATGTTACTTCCCGAATTAGAAAGGCAAAGCAACCATTCCTTTCATGTATTAAATAGTTCTATTTATAGTAAAATATCGGGTATATCTACTTGCTTGAAATATCTTTATAAATTAAGAGAATGGCACTTAAATATTCTCTCTAGTAATACATACAAATTAAAAAATGATATAATAAAACTAGAAATTGTTATGAAAGATACTATTTCATCTAGAACAAAATATAATGTATTACAACTAACTGTATACAGTTTATATGACCAATATAGAAAAAACATAAAGTTAATGAATAAATATATTTCAAAAATGAATTCCTTAAAATATATTGATAAACATAGAAGTCATGGAAATGTTAATAATATAATATATAAATTATGGACCCCTAATATTGATTTGAAACAATTAAAAAATTAAGTAAATAATTGTTGTTTAACTGCTTTCCATTGTTGATATTGAACGCCTAGTGGGTTAATAAATCGTGTATTAAAAATAATTCCAGTAATTACAAGAAGTATTACACCTAACCATTTTTTATATGAGAAAATAATGAGAGAAATTATAAGTAAAAATATAAATAGAAATTGAGTGTAATTTAATACAGTCTCTATATGTTTTTTTGCATTCATACCGCTATTAAAATCTTTATGCATAAATTGAATAGCAACCATACCAGTTTTACCAGCGGGTTCAAAGTAATACTCATAAAAAGGCATACATTTATGTTTATTCATAAGATGATCTAGATAATACTGTGGGAAGATATAAAATAATGGTAAAGTGGTATAGCATTTAAATGAATAGAATGGGTCAAATTTCATTTCATTGTCTAGTCCATAATTCCATGTACTATTTTCTACAACATTGTTAATATTATCGATTAATGTTTTATTTTTTGTGCTTAATATGTAAGCACCTCCTCGGGCTAATCGCAATCCAACTTCTATAATTTTATCATCACGATATTGAACATTCACCGCTCCAGTAAAATCAGATAAATTTCTATTAACCCAATCTGTAATTTTTGGAATGGGTTTATTATCTGGACTAATATACTTCCAATCATCAATAAATTCGTTTTGGGAATCAGAATAAACATAGGTTATTTGGTATACTATTTTTCCATCTAATAATATATAATCTGTCATTTGTTCTCTAGCATCAATAAATTCTGACCACATCATATCAGGTATATGTTTATAATTATTTAGTTCACTCCATGATTTAATTTTGAAACAGTTTTTACTGGTCGCGGTTTCATGTCCCCATCTGGGTTTAATAAATATAGGCAATGAAATATTATCATTCTGTCTTAAATTAGATAATTTACCACATAATAACCCCTGTGATTTAGCAACCCATAATTTATCATATACAAAATTATGCTTTGTATATGTTTCAAATGCTTGATAATCAAAGTCGGGAATTTGCTTTGAAATATAGGTTGAGAATGGATCTATATACGGATTTCGAAACCCCATCAAATTACACCATGGTACTTCATATTTAGTAATTTTTTTAATATATTCTTCAATTTCATTCGGCATATATATATACTAAAAATAATAAAATAATTGATATAATAAATAATTAATGTATTATATTAATTAGACATATGAATACTTTGATTATTAATGGATCCTCAATAAAACCTATAGATAAATACAACAGAAATAATCCACTATATAAAAGAAAACAACATATACCACTAGATATGTCACCTAATGAAATTATAACGAAAATTAGAAAATCACAACATCAACAGTTTAGTGAAGATTCTATTAAATTAATAAAGGAGATGGAACATTTACAAAATGAATTATCGAAACTTACATCTACATTATCTAGAGTTAAAAGTTTAACTAGAATTGCCGTTTTAAAACAAGAAATTTTACACGATTCATGTAAATTTTAAGTATATATATATTATATTATGCAATTAGAATTAATAAAATTAGTAATAATACTTATAATATTAGCAGCAATATATATTTTTTTATATAAGACATCAACGATTGAGGGTATGATTGTGCAAAGTGATAATATGAAACAAAATGTTTATAACAAACATAATATTATCCTAGATACAGATAATGAGGTATTAATAAAAAATAATAAGAAGGTTAATTATCATAATAATTTTAATAGCAAAGAAGCAGGTAGATTAGTTGCAGATAAAGCAAAGACAAATAAGATACTTTCTGAATATGGATTACCTGTGTGTAATTATGTAACATGGAATAATGATATATGTAAGAATGAAAACTTAAGAATAATAAATAATAAATTGTCATTTCCTTTGGTAATAAAATATAGTTGGGGTCAAAAAGGCGAGGATGTATTTACTAATATAATATCAAATGATACAATAATAGAAAAAATAGATTATCTAAAAAATAAAGGTAAAAATTCAATTATAATTGAAGAACAATGTGAAGGAAATAAGTATAGGATAATGATATTAAATGATAAGTTTATTTATGCTAGTGAAGATATTAAGCCTATTATAATAGGAGATGGTATAAGTAATATAAAAACATTAATACAGGATTATCCTAAGAAAACGAATTCTAAACCAATATTAAACATAAATGAGGATTTGATACAGCAACAAGGATATTCATTAAATGATATACCAGAAAAGAATAAGATGATTACTGTAACAAATGTTATTAATATTTCGAATGGAGCAAAAAATAAATATAGGCATGATTATGAAATTCATCCCATTAATATGAATTTGTTTTATCAGATAAATAAAGTATTAGGATTAAATTTTTCTGGAATAGATTATATGACATCTGATTTGTCTATTCCTTACTTTCAAGAAGGAAAAATAATAGAAGTTAATGCGTTTCCTGGATTTTCAGTTACAACACAAAATAATAACGATGCTACTACCAATTTTGTAAATGCTTTATTTTAAGTTAGAAATATATTATATTATGAATTTATATAATCAATAATATAATGTGGGCTTCTTTTTTTTTATTATTTTTACAGTTAAATTTAACACATTCTAGTTGTGTATGTACTACAGTACCCTGTCCAATAGAAGGTAATAATAAGGTAATTATGGGTAATGGTACTGCTAATATAAATTATATTTATAACTTACATAATAATTATGAAGTTGTTGTTTCAGCCTCTGGAACTATTACCCCTGATTCATTAGATAATGGTTCCGAAACAACCAGTTGCACACAACAATATTCTAGATTATTAGAAGATGATGGAGAACAAAATTGTGATGCTGGTCATATATTGGCTAATCGTTTAGGTGGTTATGGAAATATACCTACTAATATATTTCCACAAGATTTATCTATTAATCGCGGGACATATGCACAATTCGAAGGTGATATATATGATTGTGTTAAAAATGGTGCTATTTCTGGATTTCTGTCTTGGGAATTTTATTATGATAGTGATAAACATACAATGCCTAACTCTGTTAAATATGTTGCAAAATTTGATGGTGGTAATTGTGATACATTAACTTCATTATTTCCTAATTAGAGCCAAAACAAATATACAAGGAGATTACATTTCACCACCTCTTAATCGGAGTACGAGGTGAAGTGTGCTCTCTTTTTGGATATTATAGTCACTTAATGTGCGACCATCTTCGAGCTGTTTTCCAGCAAAAATTAGCCGCTGCTGGTCGGGTGGAATACCCTCCTTATCTTGAATTTTTTGTTTAATATTGTCAATAGTGTCGGAAGATTCAACTTCTAATGTGATTGTTTTACCAGTAAGTGTTTTAACGAAAATCTGCATAATATAAATATATAATAGAGATTATATTTATATTGTTTAATTATAATATCTTCTTCTTCCATCTCTTCTCCAATTTCTTCTAGCATTGCGTCTTGCATATGAGTCGTGTTTATAAAAATCAGGTCTGTTGTACATATCAGGAATATAAACTATATTTTTTCTATGTCCTCCGTTATAAAATACAGGAGGGTAGTAATATCCACCCCTTCTCTCTACAATGACTTCTTTTTCTTTAACTGGATTTATATTTTTGGGCTCTAAAACTCCTAATATAGAAAGAATAATTATTATTATTAATACTGATCCTAAACCGAAAAATAAATTTTTTGATTCCATTATATATATATACTTGAGAAAATGTTAATAGTAATAGAATTACTAGTAACAATTTTATATTTATGTTATATACAATTTTCACCACAAATAGGAAATATATGGTGGAGGAATGATTATTTTTCTCCATATGGTGCATATAAAATGATAATATATCCACTACAAGATATATTAATGTGGAAACCACAATTCTGGGATATTAATTTTTTTATTTGGATTATATTTGGATTTATTTTTTACTTTTATTTTTTTTAGATCTTCTTTTAGATTTTTTCTTAGATTTTATAGTATGATTTCTGTGTGTAATTTTACTATCAATATAATCTGTTGCAGTTTTTAAATAATTATTGGCTAAAAAAACCTTTTTATTTACCCATTCTGGTAAATCATCCGCATCATGAAGAAGATCATGTAATTTAATAGAATTTTTTGTAATATTATCTAATTCTTTTCTCACCATTTTACCTTCATACATATGTCCATAATCTAAATATCTACCTTTCATATTATATATTATAATGAGAATATTATAAATTAAGTATTAAATGTTAAAAAAAAAATTTATAATATATATAATGATTAAAATATTAAATAAATCATCTCCAAAACAACAATGGATTAATAAAAATAAAATTAGTATATGCGTTATATTAAGTATATTTTTTATCATATTGTTATGGATGTTATTGTCAAAATATAATACCTTTTCTACTACTGATATGATAATAATAATAAGTGTATTATTCAGTCAATTATCTACATTTTATGCATGTTTTGTAAACTGGAACAGTGATATATTAATGTATAATCATTATATTTTTGTCGTCGTAATATATTTAGTGCTCTTATTATCAAGTAATAAATATTTATTATCATATTATTTAGGCGTTGTATTGTGTATAATAGTTGTATGGAATACAAAAAAGAGATGTGTTTTTGATAAATTATCATGGGATTTTGAAATTTTTGGTTATAAATATAAAAATAATCAGAATAGATCTGGATTTATGATATATATATTATTAGTATTATACCCATTAAAGATGTGGTATTTAAAGTAAATAATAATTATTATTAATTAATTATTATTTTAATTCAAAATCTTAACAGAAATTGATAAAAATATGAAATGTATAAAATGCTTAATTGGAGTAAGCAAGACCACCCATACCAGACATGACACGGAGGACATTGTAGTTGGTGGCGTAGACACGGACCTTAGCAGTCTTGGTTCCCTCAACGGTGGCGTTGGAAAGAACAAGTTGAAGAGTGGCGTTGTCAATTCTGGAGAAATTGCAAGATCCAGAAGGTTGGTGTTCCTCAGGGCGAAGGGCGAAAGAGTAAACATTAATACCAGTATCGGGGTTTCTGGTGTGGTGTTGGTAAGGTTGAACAAGGTCGAAGTATGTTCCCTCACGCTCAGAGAAGCGGTCTTGTCCGTTAAGTTGTAACTTGGCAGTTACGACAGGGTTCTCACCCCAGCAGTGCATGTCAAGAGATGTTTCGGCAAGGACGAATGTTCCGGCATCAGATACACCAGAGTTCTCCATAGCAGCATTACCATTACCCATATTAGGTTGAGTGTAGCCTCCTGTGGCTTGGGTGCCATGGTACCATCCAGAACCTTCAACATCAATGGCACCGGCATCAGCGAAAAGACCGTCGACATCAATGAAAGATTGAGTAGTGCTGGCTACGGCATCTTTACCACCGAAAGAGTGGATGGCGTTAGGAAGGGCATCAATAGCATCGGTATAGTTGAAAGGTTGGGCACCAAGAACCTTGAAAAGAGTTTGCTTGCATTCAAGAGAAGCACAGTAGTCAACATTCTCATCAGGTTGAACAACCCAGACAAGCTCCTTAACGGGGTGGTTAAAGTTGAGCTTGATCTTGTTGGAAGAAGAACCGACAGATTCATCACCAGTGAATTGAAGTTGTTCAATGAGGTACTCGTGGGGGTTTTGAGCCATTCTGCGTCTCTCGTCGGTGTCAAGGAAGACATAGTCGACATAGAGGGAAGCAGCAACAAGGGATTGGTTGTAGGCGGTTGTGACCTTACCAGATCCAGTGCAGTCTGCAAGAGTTCCTACAGCCCATAAGCACTCATCAATGGGGCGGATGTCAAGATTGATCTTAACTTCGTGGTATTGAAGAGCAATAAGGGGAAGAGCAAGTCCGGGGTTGCGGCAGTACCAGAATTGGAAAGGTACATAAAGAGTGGTCTCGGGAAGAGCATTGCGAGGAGCACATACTTGACGAGGGGCGTTGGATTCACAAGGTCCATCAACATCGTTGAAAGAAGGATCAGTGATGAAGGTGAGTTGTGTGGTGTTTCCAACCATCTTGTAGTATCCGCGTTGTTGTTCGGATGAAAGAGTAAGTTGGTTCCAGATGTGCATCCAGTCACCGTATTGACGGTCAATTCTTTGACCACCAATCTCGACCTCTACTTGAGAGATGAGTTGCTCTCCAGGGAAATCTAACCAGCGGGCATAGACACCTTGTTGAGCACCACCGCTGGTGTTCTTCATGTGTTGGTTGATCTCAGGAAGAGTTACTTGAAGGTAAGTTCTGTAAGCAAGATCACCATTTCTGCTGATTGTGCATGTTACACGGCGGCCGAAATCGGCTTGTCCGTTAAAAGTTTGTTCTATGGATTCCATAGCAAAGTTTGTGTGGCGTCTGTAAGAGACTTTCCAGAAAGTAATTTGAGGGTTGCCTGTAAGATATACATCTTGGGCACCGTAAGCTACGAGTTGCATTAATCCACCTCCCATGGTTTATATTATTGCTAAATATTTTTTTTTTACACAAAAACGAATATACCTACATTTAATTATTTAATTAAATTAAAATTAAAATTTTCTTTGATAAATGTATTTATATAATTATTTGAAAAAATTTCCTTTTTACCTTCATGATTTTTAATAAAAATATAATTATTTTCTTGTTTTTTTATTGTCCATCCATTATTTAATACATTATCTAAGAAACATAATATATATTTTTCTGAGGGGTTTTCATCAGTAATTTTAAATTTATTTTTTATATATAATCCATCACATAATACTAATTTATTATTTTGTTTTTTTAAAATATAAGAATGATTTTTCTTATTTATGCACCATTGTTCATCTAAATATTTATGTAAATAATTCATCATATCTAAAACATTTGGTTGTAATAAACTTGTATCAAAAGAATCTATATGAATATTCATTGAATACTAGAGAGAAAACATAAACTAAATTATAACTTGATATAAATTTAATATAAATTATATATTAAATAGAATATCATAATTTTTTATATAAAGTATTAATATGCCGTCATTTAAACATAAAACAAACAAAAAAATTGTTTTGGATGAAAAAACCATAACTACATTAGATAGTAAACATAAAGAAATGGAAAAAGGATTTGAAAGTGATAAAACTGAATTATTACCAGAGTTAAGAGCAAGGCGGAAACATTTTACTAAATTATTAGAAAAGGAAAATGAACAATTTTCCATTGAACAAATACTAGAAATTAAAGACTCTATTCGCGATATAAATGAGCAAATAAAATGCGTAAAAAAACAAAGGAAAGATTATTACTTAACAAATAATAGACATATATTTGACTATTTTGAAAATAAAAAGGAGGTTTCGCTTGATAATAATAAAACAAAATTATTAAATTCATTTTTTAAAATTGATAATCCAACTGAAATAAATGATAATTCAAAAAATAAAGATACTATTCAAAAATATTTATCTAATTTGGATGAATCTTTTATTGATATAAATTCGTTTATTTTTGAAACAGATCTATGTCAATATTGTAAGAAAGGTGAATTAATTCCCATAGATCATGAAGGAATTATGGTCTGCAATAACTGCTATAAACATGTTCAATATCTTGTTGAAAATGAAAAACCATCTTATAAAGAACCTCCAAAAGAAGCATGTTTTTATGCATACAAACGAATAAACCATTTTAGAGAAATATTAGCACAATTTCAAGCGAAAGAAACTACACAAATTCCAGATGAAGTATTAGAAAATATTAAAAGTCAAATTAAAAAGGAACGAATAGATATAACAGCTTTAAATAATAAAAAGGCGAAGGAAATTCTAAAAAAATTAGGTTATAATAAATATTACGAACATATTCCATTTATAAAGGATAAATTAGGCATTAAACCACCTGTAATGACTCCTGAATTAGAAGATTCATTATGTAATCTGTTTATGGAAATTCAAGGTCCTTATGCAAAATTTTGTCCAGACGATCGGGTTAATTTTTTAAATTACTATTATACGGTTTATAAATTATGTGAATTACTAGACCAAAGTCAATTTTTACCATATTTTCCGATGCTAAAAGATAGAGAAAAGCGGATAGAACAAGACGAAATATGGAAAAAAATTTGCGGAGAATTAAATTGGGAATTTATTGCTACTATTTAAAAAAATTTGCGGAGAATTAAATTGGGAATTTATTGCTACTATTTAAAAAAATTGATTTGCTTTTTTATATAAATTATATATCATTAATCTTTATTCCTTGATATTTAATCAGAATGTCCTTACACCCTCTTGGTAAAATCTTACCACAAGTAATTGTTAATGAAATATTTTCATATGATCCCCAACATAGAGATAATATGAAACTTCTTATGAATAGTCTAATGTTTGCTCACCACAAATGGGATATGCACGAGGTATTTCATGAATTACTAGAAGCTACGGAATTATATTGTGATAATGATATGTGTGAATGTTCTATAAATATTCAAGATCCAGATATAATTGAAACAGTAATATTAGGTCGTAACTGTATATTTTGTTCTGAATCTTGTGCTGGTTATGGTGATTGGTCTATAAGATATGATTATAGAAAAGCTATGCGTAGGAGAAGAAAACAAGAAATATCACAACTCGCAAATAATATAAATTAATTAGCACATGTAACAAGATCTGTTAATGTTTTAAAATCTATTTCTTCATAATCTGTTTCTATTGGTATATTATCTAAACATGTTGTTTTAAAAATAATACTTGTTACTTTATAAGGATCACAATTTGAACTGGGACGCCTATCTTCAAAATATCCACATTTATTTTTTACTGTATCAATACCTCGTCTAATAGATGCACCCCTATTAGATACACCGTCGGTAAATACATTATAATCAGCAGTTTCATAATTTCCAGTCATGCGTTCTTGATTTCCAGTACCATATACATCCATATGTTCTTTATGATTACTAGATAATTTTACAATAGCCTCATTTATAAAATCTAAACCGGTTTTTCGCGTGGACTTACATCCCTCACGCATATGTTCTGTACTATAATTTGTATGACATCCTGAACCATTCCATTCACCCTTTAAAGGTTTTGGAGACAAATCAATAATTACATCAAATTCTTCTGATACACGATATAAAATATATCTAGCCATCCATAAATGATCACCTGCTTGTATTCCTTCACATGGTCCTACTTGAAATTCCCATTGTCCAGGTGCAACTTCTGCATTAATACCTGATATTTTTACTCCACTATATAAACAATAGCTTAGATGTTTTTCAACTATTTCACGTGCAAATGCATTATCTGTTCCAACACCACAATAATACTGTCCTTGTTTATTTATGCTGTCATACCCTAGAGGTATTAATCCTTTTTTTATGAAGTACTCTTGTTCTAGACCAAACCATGGTTTCTCATCTAATTTTGCATTAAAAATGTTATTTGCATTATATCTAGAATTACTAGTATGTGGATTATTTTCACTATCATATGTATCACATAATACTAATTTGTTATAGTCCCCCCTTCTAAACGGGTCACTAAAAATAGCTACAGGTTTTAAAATTACATCAGAATCTGTACCACGTGCTTGATTAGTAGAACTACCATCATAATTCCAATTTGGAATAGATTCAATATTATTATTATGTTTTTTTCCATCATACATTACACGTGTCTTGCTTCTTAATTGATCATTACCATCAATCCATACATATTCTAGTGTATATGCAGTCATTCTATATATTATTTATTAAGTAGCTTTAAGTAAATAATATATCTTAATTATAAAAATTGCAAAAAGAAATCATTTAATCCGCCTTCTAATTTCTCTCGTTTAATATAATTTGACACTAATGGACATTTGGAATATGTGTATTTATATAAGCCATTTTCTACTGTTTCGGTTTTTTTTGTTAAAGTATCACTACATTCTATATTTACAATTTCATCAGCACAGTTTTCTTGAACTGCACTACTACCATATAGCCACCAATCATTATTTATTTTCTCTCTAAAAGCTGATTCTGTAATATTAATTCGTTCTGCTTGTTTTATAATAATTTCTCTCTCCATCTGATTAATAAATTCCATATAACTTTCTATTCTTGATTTTTGATCACTAATACCTAAGGCCATTTGATGTTGCATTAATTTACCATGAGGTAATATATATCTATTTTTACATGCTTGAAATATAATAAATCCCATGCTATATGCACTTTCAGCAACACAGGTTATATTATATTTCTCAATTTCTGATACGATTTTCATACCATCAGTAACAGATCCTCCGGGAGTGTTTAAATAAATTAAACTATTATTTTTTTCTGGAAGTAAATTAAATTCATAAATAAATTTACTAGACGTATCTTCATTAATTTCTCCTTTTAACAAAACATTATTGGTAGTGTTAAACCGTAATATTTTATTCGATTGAGAGAAAATCATAGGTAAATAAAATAAAAATAACCAAAGCATTATATATATACTAAATATAATTATTTATTATGCATACACTACATGGATGTAGTGAGTAAATATTATGATTATTTAAAAATTGAATATGTTAATATACAGTATTTAATATATATATTAAAATTAATAAAATGGCGATTGAATTGTCATGGAAAGTAATAAAACAGTTATTACCAAGGGAGTTATATATAGAAATAGTTGGGTATAACTACACGCATAGAGAGAATTTAAGATCTGTATTAAAAGAATTATTAAAGAGTGTAGAAATAACTCATTGTGATAATATTAATTGTGTAGTATCTCTCCAAAAATGCTTCATGATACATCATAAAATTGGAGTAAATACTTGTTACTTTTGTTGTGATGGGTGTTTAATTAACGGAGAGGATGAAATATTACATATGATAAATAAATCATATGTAAATGCAAGAACAATATGTAAAGGTAATAATTACAGCAATATATTACCCATGCGTAATATATATTAAATTATTTATATAAAAAATTGACTAATTGTTTTGAAAAAGTACCGTCACTAGGATAATGAATACCTGCTTTTACTCTAACAGAATCACATCTTTCTGCAATAGTGTCTAATTGATATTGTAATTCAGGATATTTTTTCCCGAAATAATGTGCTAAATAATATGCTTGATATGCATGTCCAGCCGGATAAGAAGGTGTATTATCAGTATTAGAATGTAAAATATCCAGGGATGTAATTAATTGATATGGTCTAGGTCTATTAATAAGATATTTACAAAATAGCATGGGAAATAACACATGTGTTTGGGTAATAATATTATCTATATCAGTAATATTTTCAGGTAATATATGTGAAAATGCGTGACTAACAGACGGGTCAGTTAATTTAAAAAACTCAATATCATTTTTATTTCTAATATTTATTTGTTCTTTGACTAATAAGGCTTCCTTTTCACTGTTAGGGTAAATAGGAATAGTTGGTAAAATATAAATATATCTTTTAGACGATATTAGTATTAGAATAATATATAAAATAAAAAATAGTAATAATAGATTCATATAAAAATAAATATATTATTTAATAAATTGTAATTAGTTATACTTAAAATCCTCCAGGGAATTTAACAAGGTTGGCTCCAATACCGAATCCAGCACCGGAACGAGCACCTACAGCAAGGCTTGGTACATAAGTATCAAGAATGCTGAATGTTGCAGCAGCGGTTAATGCAATAAGGGCAACTTCATCTAAGTTAAGAGCCTTTTTAGGGATGGCGTATGCGGCAATAGCAACCATTAAACCTTCAACAAGGTATTTGATGGCTCTTTTGACAAGTTCAGCTAAATCTAACATTCCGTTCATTTTATATAAAATAATAAGAAAAAAATTAAATTAATTAGTTGTTCGTAAAAACACTTAAATATTATTAAGATACTAATCTATAAGATGAGTTTTTCTAAACCTATTCAAGGACCACCATCAGGAATCGAACCAAGACACAATCCCGATGGGACAGAAAATGCTAAATATATTGATTTATTAGATGAAGATAAATCTATAGCTGGACAACAATTTGCTTGTCTTTCATTTATTTCACCAGAAGATATTTTAAAACAAAAAGACATGTTTTATTTTGAGGACTTCATTAAGAATTGGGATTTTAGTAAATCTATGGAAAAGTTTTCACAATTTTTAAATTTTTTATCGTTTAAACACAACATTAACTTTGATGATATCACTAAAGACTTTCAAGAATTTACTAAAGATGAAAAGGATAAATTAATTGCAACTAGAATTGAAGATGATTATAAAAATTTCTTAGACGAACATGAAGATAGATTAACTAAGGAATTTGGTGAAAAACATAACTTCCAAACATCTATTCGTGGAATTAAAGTAAGAGGTGTCTTTCCAACTCAACAAGAGGCCGAGTTAAGATGTAAGATGCTAAGACAAAATGATCCTAATCATGATGTATATGTAGGACCAGTTGGAATTTGGGTTCCATTCCATCCCGAAGCTTATAAGACAGGTCGTGTAGAGTACATGGAAGAGACCCTGAACGAGTTAATGAGTGAGAAACAAAAGAATGAAGCCAAAGCTAAGAATGAATTTGACGCTAGAGTTAAGGAATCAAAAGAAAAGGCTATAGAAGATAATAAAAAGAAAGCTGCTGAAAGTGGAAATAAATTAACTCAAACTATTAACGAAAACGGAGACTTAGTATCAATTGCAAATACTATTACCCAAGATACAGGAAATGTAACTAGTATTGAGGATGTAAGAAAAGAACTATTTGAAGGTGAAAATATTGTGACTAGTGAAAATACTGATCATGGACTAAGTGAATTAACTTCAGTTAAAGAGGCAAATACAATTGATATTTCTATTTCAGAAAAATAAATAGTTTAAAGAAATATTTGTACTTTATTTAAAATGGTAGTGGGGTCGAAAGAAGAAGAAGATATGAAAAAAAATTTAAGGAATGAGATGGATGAGTATAAAGGAAAAATTATAATTATTAATAAAGAAATTGAAGAAATTGATAAATTAATAATAAAGAAATGCACACATGATTTTGAACGACAACGCGATCCTGGTCTGTATGGAGAAAGTTATTTGGTGTGTAAAAATTGTCTATATGAATATTAAAAATATATAATTATTAGTTATATATTTTTAACAGATTTATATCATTTGAGAATTTAAACTGGGTCATCCCAGTTGTTTAAATCGTCGTCCGGTAATTGTATAAGACTGTCAAATGTAGTAGGTATATCTTCCCTTTTAATAGTTTCTTCTAATTGTTTATGTTGTTTTAGAGTAGACATTAATTGTCGTCTATTACCTAATACCAATTTTTTATCTCTAATATAATTTTTATTTCTAGACTTAGAATCCATAATTGATTCAAAGTCAGTTGTAAGTGATTGTTTTGTTTCAACTAAACCAATATACTCTTCTTCCATAGTTTTTTTAAGATTGTTCCATTCCTCTAATTTTAGTTTATGATCCTGATGTTCCCATAATTTATAATTGGTATATGGCCCTAATATATCCATTCTAAATTCAATTTTATTATGTAATGCACCGTATTTTTCCCTGAGATTATGAATAGACTCTTTTTTCTCATCAAATTTGTAATATTTTGATACAGAGAGAATTAAGCTAATATATGTAGAAATTGATATACCAGTAACAGATACGGCGGATTCAGGGGTTACAAAGTATTCTTTGGTAGATTGTAAGAAACCTGATAATGTAGATAATACAATAACCGAAATTTGTATATAATTAATTTTTGTATTTAATTCTGAATATTTAATATCTAATAGTCGTTTATTTGCTTTGCATTCTTTTAATATATATAAATTATTATTGATAAGTGATTCTAATTCATTTTTAAAAATAACAAATTCTCTTGACTCTTTATTTTTAGGATTTGTATTAGGAATATCATCAACAATTGTATTACTTAATAAATTAGATGATCCTGTATTTAAATTGTAATTCATTTCAACGTTTAAAACATCAGTTGCGTTTGTATTACTTTCAGGAATAATAGTATTACCAGAAGTATCATTATTACCAGAAGTATCATTATTTATATTGTTATTACTCATTGTATAATAACAATACAAAAAAAATAATTATCGATTTACCATTTACTTTTTTTTACTTGTATCTTAGGACCAGCTCCACGCTTTTGTACACTACCCGGATCATATGTTTCCTCTTCGTCGTCTGAATTAATATCTTTTGAAATTTCCCAAAATTCTTTAGATCCTAATTTAAAATCTCCGTGATTTGCAGCTTTATACCAAAACACCTGATCATTTAATTTATTAGATTTCGAATTATTATTAATTACTAAACATTCAAAATTTTCAGTACATTGATCCATAACTTGTGCAAAAGACTCAAATGTAGGAAACATACCTGCATAATTTTCCCATATTCTCTTTCTATTTGCAATATATGGTTCTCTTAATATAAAGACATAATCAATATTGGTTCTTAAGTTAGGTGGAATACCTAATGGATATTGCATGGTAATAATCAACATTATTTTCCAATGCCGTCCATTCATAAAAAGCAAACGCATCATTTTATCTTTCGTCCATTTATTATCATATAAACAATCATCTAATATAACAAACGCCCTTGGATCTATATTTGTTCTTTTATATACTTCCATTTCTTTCTTTATCTGTTTCAGCACTGTTTTCTGCCGCTTCAGAATATTTTCTATAATTGCTGTATTATATTCATCATGAATAAATAGTTTTGGAACATGCGAACTAAAGAAACCATTACCAGCTTCTGTACCTGATATAACAGTACCAATAGGTATATCTTGATGATGATATAGTAAATCACGCACTAAATAACTTTTACCAGTATCTCTTCTACCTATTAAAACTACAACTGGTCCCTTATTTTCATCAGGTCTAAAACTTATGTGTTTCATATCGAATTTTTTTAAATCCAGAGTCATACTATAGTTTTAATAGAAAAAATAACTTAATTCTATACGAAATAAGTTAAAAAGGTTTTATTTTTAACATTAATAATAACAAAGATGAACTTCTCTCTTTATTATAGAAAAAATAAAAACGATGAATTGTTTAAAACTTTAGAGAATTCAGATATTAATATCACAAATGGCCAAAATTATATACCACTATACAATAAATTCTTCTCACTAAATAGTTCTAATTATAATAATATCAATTTAAATCATAAATTTTATCTGGATTCTATTAATAAAGCTGTATCTAAGAATGTAATGGATGTAATGTTGAGCGATGCTTCAAATAATTTATATCATAAAACGATTTTTTGTAAATTCTCTCCATTATTAGATCCATTACGATATATGACTGGTAAATATGACATTTCAAATGAAAATATATTTTCATTACCTAGATATGAAGATAATGTTTGTTTGCCTAAATTATTAGATGTGAATAACACTTCTTATATTGATGGATTTTTTACATATTTATCTAGTCAATTAATGCACCATTATGGTTTTATTCATGGTCTTGATTATTATGGATGTTTTCTAGGAAATCAAAGGGAATTTAAGTATAATATAATTGATGATATTGATTATTTAAATGATAGTGATTTTTTTCATGAGAAAAAGGGTAAATTATTTTCAGTAGATAATAATGAATATAATGAAATTTTTAATATTGATTCGCGAAAAAATAAGAAAAAAATTGTTATTAATAATACAAACGATAATCTTGTTACAGTAGATAATTTAAATGAGTTAAATTTTTGTATATTTGATAATAATATTACTAACGACGATCCTGTAATTATTGATTTAAGTAATGTATGTATATATAATACAATATTAAAGGATACATCAAAAGATTCCGATAGTGAATCATCATGTAGTTCAAAATCGTCAAATACATCTGTTGATGACCATGAAAGTAATAGTGATGCAGGATCAGACACAAATAGTGATACTATTTCAATAGATTCTGATGAAGAAGAAGATATATTCTGTTCTATTTCTAATTTTCCAATAGAAATGATATGTCTTGAAAAATGTGAAAATACATTAGACATGTTAATGGAAGAAGAATTACTTAATCAAGATGAATGGATTTCATGTTTATTTCAAATAATTATGATATTAACATTATATCAGCAAACATTTAATTTTACTCATAATGATTTACATACTAACAATATAATGTATGTTACAACAGAAAAACAACATATTTATTATTGTTATAATTCGATTTATTATAAGGTCCCTACATATGGAAAAATATATAAAATAATAGATTTTGGTAGAGCAATATATAAATTTAATGGAAACATTATGTGCAGCGATAGTTTTCATGCAAAAGGTGATGCTGCATCACAATATAATTGTGAACCATATTTTGATAAAAATAAACCCAGATTAGAACCCAATAAAAGTTTTGATCTATGTAGATTAGCGTGTTGTTTATTTGACAATTTTGTGGATGATGTGTCTGATACAAAGAAATTAGTTAAGAAGAATAAAATAGTATCTTTATTATATGATTGGTTATTAGACGACAAGGAGAGAAATATATTATATAAAAATAATGGGGATGAAAGATATCCAGAGTTTAAATTATATAAAATGATCGCCAGAACAGTTCATAATGCTATACCATGTGATCAGATTTCAAAGGATATATTTTCCAAATATAAGACTGTACGAAAGAAGATTAATAAAAATAATAAAATATTGAATTTAGATAATATACCTTCAATGCAAATGTAATAATAATAAATATATTATATATTTTTTATTATTATTATTAAAATGCTGGTTGATCAATAAAAGCCATTGTAGATTTACTAGACGTTCCTCCACTAATATTAGATACATCAAATTGTGAATACATGTATATACCTAAAACACTTGCGAAATATACGGAGAAAGTTTCTTTTAAAACAACCTTAAGAGGTTTTTTGTCATCTTCTTGTTGAAATTTCATTTCTAAAAATTTAAAAAGGAAAAATACAACGGATATGGCTAAAGAATAAAAAAACAAATCTTTCATTTACATTAAATATATGTATTCTTAATGTAAATTTTACGAATTATTTATGTTAATACTTCAATTTCTTCTAATCCGATTAAGGGCTTAGTATTTAATTGCTTGGGCTTTTCTAAATCATGGACATCAAGTTCTGATAAACTTATCTTGTCTCCTATTTTAATTTTATCTTCCTCTTCCTCTTCTTCTTCCTCTAGTTTTCTAGCCTCATGACGCTCATTACTTATTTGTGCTAATCTCTCTTCATCCTTAGGTGCTTCTATATCACTTATAATATTATCTACAGATATAGCTTGATCTATATTATTAAATTTAATACTCTCACTAGTAATTTCTTCACTTACTAATGGCTCAATTTCTAATGTAGCTTCAGGTTTTGAATCTTCGTCTAAAGAATTATCTATTTCATCAACTTCTTTTTCAGATTCTTCTACTGGCTCTGTAGAAATTATTTCTTCTTTCTCTTCAACTTCAATATCATCTTCGATAGATTCATCTAAATATACCTTTAAAATATTTTCTACAGGAATATTATCTCTTATAGAATTTAATATCTCCTCTCTTACTATGATCTCTAATTCTCTTCTATGTTTTTGAATTTGTAAAGGGGAAATGTGTAAATCATAAAGATATATATTTGTATAAATTTTTCTTGCACCGTTAATATAAATTTTATGAATAAAATCATTTAATGATGGAATATTAATATCTATTTTTTTCTGTTTATTTCCTACACGCATACAAGTTAAACTTTTCAATTGAATAATATGAACACAACTAATTAAATCTGTTAAATATCCACAATTACTTTTTTCTATTATTCTAGCAGTTTCTTGTTCAACAATAGAAGAATTCCACTTAGGAACTCTAGCTAAAAAGTTTTGAAATGTCATTAAATATTTTTCAGTTTCGTCATTTTCCTCGCATAATTTATATGATTCATCAAATATGGATTTAAATCCTTCTACCACTAAGGGTGTTAATATATTTATTAATCTAGAACACCATTCATTTCTAGATTCTTGAAGGCTGGTAATAGAGTAATCGTCCATTTACATAAAAGAAATATTTTCTAATTTATAATCCTTCCGTATTAAAATAAAATTTAATATACAAGCCATTAATAATTTTTCATCTCTAAACTCCTTTTTTATTTTTTGAATGTATACTAAATATTCATATTTTCTTAATTCATCAATATTCATATCCCGTATATATTCAACTATATCTAAACAACTATACCCTTTTTCATATAATTTTTCGCACATATCGTACAAGTCTTGCTTTTTCATTTTTTCAAAATCGATTTTAAATTTAGTTTTTTTTAATTTTGCATGTTTTTGAATATTAAAACAATTATCTAAATGATGGGTGTATAAATTCATAGGGACATTATTTATCTTTGGTTGTGGGATAAATATTTCACAAAATCTAGATAATATTGGCTTTAATAATTTATATTTATCATCTACTACAATAAAAAATCTGGTAGAATGACTAAATAATTCAATACATCGTCTTAAAGCTGATTGTGCATCTATAGTTAATTTATCAGCATTTAATAGGATAATACTTTTAAATATACTTCCTTCTTGTAAATGTATATTGGTTCGTGCAAAAAATTTTAACTCTTCTCTTATGAATTTAATACCTTTACCGTGTGCACAATTAACAACCATTACATATTTTTTCATATAATTAGAATTTTCTTTATAAATATCTTTGATAAAATTAAATAAAACTGTTTTTTTCCCAACTCCAGATGAGCCATGAAATATTAAATTAGGTATTTTTTTATTCTCTATAAAGTTTTTTAATTTATTATTAATTTCCTCATGAATAACTAATGACATAATACATTAGTTATTTATTACTTTTTAACTATTTATTCTTATTTATTTTAATTTCTCTCTTTAAACATGTGACTCGTTCTCTTTAATAACTGATTGATGTATTATATTTGTTCCGATATATTTTATTAGAAAAGTAAATCCAACTAATATTGCACATGCCAACAACATACCAAATATAATTATTGAAATAAATAATATACTATTCAACATTTTATTCATATCCATATTATATTATTAACGTTCTATTTATTCACTTTATATTTAATTTATTATTTCTCTCTTTTCTTTTGAGTTTTTCTTTTGAGTTTATATTTTTTTTTATATTTTGTTTTTTTATATGTACCTCCTCTTGTTATTAGTTCAATGGTATGAAAATCAAAAGTAGGTATAGGATTAATGGAACATTTTAAAAAGCCACATTTATGTTTACATTCTTTCATAATGTATGTTAAGTTTTCATTATTATATGAATAATCAATATATGTATCTGGTATTTTATCATCTAATTTCGTTCCACCAGTACCAACAATATATTGATCAATATCCATAGTTTGGTCATCATTAACTAGAATAGAAATATTTCCTTTTTGATATAAATGTAAATCACCACATAAATAGTAATATTTAACCTTAGAACCAATTAAATGATATATTTCTCTTAGCATGGGCATAAAGTATGGAATTTCATTTAGACTTTCTATAAAACCATCCTTTGATTTTATTCCAGCTATTGGGTGATGTCCAATAATAATTAAATTATTTATATTCTTTTTATTGTTACTAATAGTACTTTGAATAAACATATTTTGAAAGTTTTGCAATTCTTCAAGAGAATAATTAGTTTTTAAAAAATAATTATAACATGGCATAAATTTTATAGCATCCGCAGAATACATACTAGTATCAATCATTAATATAAGAGTACCAGTATCTGATAAAAATATTTCTTTAAATAACATATATTCAATGTCACTATTTTGCATAACATTTTGCTCTTGGAATTTTATTATATCACAACTATCTTCAGGTGTTTCAATATTATTAATAAATAGATTTGTTTTTTCAAGGTTTGTTTCTAAGTCATGATTTCCTAAAATCATATAAATAGGAATATTAGTAGGTAATAATTTAAATCCATTATTAAGTAAGGATGGATAAATATATTTAATTTTTTTTCCATTTTGCTTATATTTATATGGATAATAATTGTCTCCGGCTATACTAATAAAGTCAACAGGATTTTCGAGTATAACAGCATTTAATTCTTTCATAACAGGTCTTAAGCATGTATTATCTATATCATTTAAATTATTCCAACATGCAAAATGTATAAATTTGTTATTCATATTAAAGTATAGTTATAAATAAAATTGAATTAATTTTTAATTTTATTTATATAGAAAAATAAGTAAATATAATGACTATAATCACAATAACAGATACTGATCTAATAAATAATAAAAATTTTTATGATATAGATACATTAGAATTTAATATAAAAAAATTAAATAAAAAAATTTTATTATCTACGCAAAAATTGACTCCAGAGTTTTGCATTAAATATATTTTAGATATGGATATTGATTCAGGTAGTGAAGATTCATATATATATGATATTGATTACATATTGTATTTCCAGAAACACATAACACATGAAGAAATGTCTAGAATGTTTAAAGAGATAAATTAATAACTACTTAGACTTTGGGTATATGGGTTTTCTTTAAAAGCGCTTAATATATCAGGATTTATTCTATCACATGTTTGACAATTATCATAATATTGTGGTACATTAATCTTTCCATATGTTTCTGCAGAAGGAATTGTATTATTAATGCCACCATTACCATTTCTAACCCACATTCTATTATTATTTCTATCAGCCTCATTTTTATCAATACGAATATTTTCTTCATTGTTTAATAGAGACATTCCTCCTTGATTGGGTCTATTTACATAGGTTTTATTAACATTATTGCGTTGATTATATGCAGCATTGTATAATGAAACACCTGTATTATTGCCACCATCGCCGAAATATTCACAGGAGGTAGTGTCACGCTCTTGATCAGTAGCTTGTTGTTCGGTAATAGTATATGCTCCATCAGTTTGACCTTGTACATTAAAGTGATTACAGTCTAATTTACCAACGGTAGTTTCTTTAATAGTTGTAGGTGCTCTGTCTGCTGGATTAAATACTGGAGGTGCTTGTACATGCATTTGTACATTACCAGTAGGATTAATATTACCTACAACATTTTCTTTTCTAGAAGGTCTTAAGACATCTAGTAATGGAGCAACTGCTGCTTTCATAAAACCACTAACACCTAAAAAGTCAGAATTATTTGTTGTAGATCTATTATTTGGAAGCACTTTATAGCCTTTTGCTCCATAATCACCAGAAGAAGCCCCACATTTACCGTTAGTATTTGCGTTTAGAATAGGATTAGACTTAAGTTGAGGTCTTTTAGGTTGTTGGTATTCTCCAGGAGTATAAGTTTTAGTGCCTTCAGGGTTTGAATCAGCACCAAAATATTGTTGTGAAGTAGTAGCACGATTTACATCCTTGTCAACTTGAATAGCTCTAGATGTTTGTCCTTTTTCCAAACCGGTAGTGGTAAGCCATCTATCTGGACTATTTATAAAATATGTATCAGGTAAATATTTTTCAACTTTACCTTGAGTTTCTGCAGTAGCAGGTGCATTATTAAAATAATGTGCAGGACCTTCATGGTTTTGTAATCCATATGTCATTTTAGGGTTAGTAGCAACTCTAAGTTGATCTACATTTCTATCTGCCCATTTTTCACGAGCGGCCATACCAGAATTATATCCTAGTTCACCATTTGTCCCATATCCAGCATCTAAACCAGGTCCTACTTTTTGTTCATCCCATAATTTAACATTAGACATTTTTTGTCCAGGCATAACACGAGATTGATAAAAATCACTACGGTTTGGTGTACCATTAGCATAACGCATATCTTTTTGTGGTTTGAAAAGTGGTGCTTGTTCTTGTTTTCTTATTTGTTGACTTCCCATACCAGACATATTGTCTAAAACAGTTTCAGAGATATTAGGATCTTGGGTTGAACCTCTAACTTTTGAACCGAAGTATGGTGTCATATTATTATGTTTAAAGTTTGTTTTATTCATTTCATCACCAGTTAGACTAACAAAGTTATTAGTTTTTGAAACATTACCAAATTGATCAGGACCATTTTTATATTCATTATAAATAGATGGTTTAAAATATCTATCTGTAACAGTATTTGGATCTCTGTATTTGTTAGGATTTGATTGTTGAACAGGAGTCTGTTTTGGATAATTAATTGGAGGAGGATCTACATTTGTTAATGAATTCTTGGGTTTTCCCATATTTTCATAAGCTTCTTTCTTTTTATTTTGATTAGATGCAATGTATAATCCACCTAATGCAACCATAGGTACTGCTAATTCCATTATATATATGTAATATATTTATATTTTATAAAAATAATACATACTTTATTTTGTATTTCCACATGTTCCTAACTTTGAACAATTATTTACATTTACATTATTACCATAACCATTAAATGGTTTAGAGTATAATTCGTTACTGTCGCCTGGTTTTACACATGGTGCTTCGGCAACAAAATAATCTTTCTCTAAAATTCTAGTATTTAAATTATTTTGAAATGGGATACATGTATTTTCTTGAGGATTTAAAGGAAGGATATACCTATGATTTTGTTCTAAATCTCTATACCACCATGCGGGATCTGTTGCTCTTGATTGTTCAGTAAATGGATTACATGTAGGATATGATATAGCATCTGTCTTTACTTCATTATCTTTATAATTATTTTCAGTACAATCCAAATTTAATGGTCGTGTTAATCCCATTAAATCACTTTCAAGATTGGTAGTATTTGTTCTTAAATTTCCTCCCCATTCTTGCATTCGCATATAAGGATCATTCATATAACAAGGTTTATCACCCCATCCTGGTTTATTTATAGTATATCTTCCAGGACCAGTTGATTCTTGTAACTGTTTTTTTATTCTACATGGGTCATCATGAAATCTAGTAAATGACATTATTATAATATATATATAATTTTATTATTTCTTAAATATTATTAATACTTAAAACTAATTTTATTTTATTTTTTATAATAATGTCAAAATATCCTGGTGTCATATTATTTCGTCACTCTATCTATTCACATATTGATACATTTATTAATGATAATACACACAAATATATGTGTACATTTTTCAATATTAATGATGATATTAGAGAATTAAATAGATTATTTAATGAAAATTATCATATATTAGTAACTATTTCAAATGAAAATGCAACAGATTCAAATGAATATGATTATCTATCTAAACATATACCTAATAGATTTTTATCAAAATGGATACACAAATCTATTGATGATTTTAAGGATATAGATATTTTTAATGAAAATATTAATTACAATTATATCCACAATGTAATAAGAAATAGAGAATATACTAGACCTATATTTTCATTATTTACTACATGTTATAATAGCTATGATTTTATTAAAACGGCGTATAATTCCATTAAATCCCAAACTCTAATAGATTGGGAATGGGTTATATTAGATGATTCTCCAGAAGATAAACATTTTGATTATTTAAAGGACCTATTTCAGAATGACTATAAAGTGCGATTATATAAGAGATCTGGTAATAGTGGTAATATAGGCAATGTTAAAAATGAGGTTATATCATTGTGTAGAGGAAAATATATATTAGAAATGGATCACGATGATATTATTTTTGATACATGTTTGCAAGATGCATATGATATATTTGAAACAGATGATAAAATTGGCTTTATTTATGGAGATACTGTTCCTATGGATAGACAGTTTAATCCATATACATATGGTGATTTTATAGGAAAAGGGTATGGTTCTGATTATCTTCAATATAAAGATGATAAATGGATTTATGTTTATTTAACACCATCAATTAATAATATTACATTATCTCATCTAGTATGCTGCCCTAATCATCCTAGAATATGGCGAAGAGATGCTATGTATGATATGCAAAATTATAGTGAATATTTACCTATTTGCGATGATTATGAAATTATATTAAGAAGTTGTTGTAACTACGATGTTGCTAAAATAAATAAACCATTATATATACAATTTGCAAATGATAATGGAAATAATTTTTCCAGTATTAGAAACAGTGAAATTAATCGTATTGGACCTAAATATATTTATCCTATTTATTATAATGATTATAATGTTCATGACAAAATGAAGGAGAAAAATGCATATGAAGACCCAAAATATATTACAGAATACTCGCAAATATGGAAAAGAGATTCCTCATATGAACATAAGCGAATGAATCATATATATAATTACGATTATACTCATCAATATTGTATTATTAATGATGCTATTTTTGATTATAATAAAATTATAACATTATCTGATAATTCAACGAACGATTTTATCTTCTTAACAAATATTTATACTGAAAAAAAGGCACTAGAGATTTTGGATCATTATAATTTAAGACATATAAAATGTAAAAGTCTAATGAATTCTAGTGATAATGAACTAATTAAATTTTTTAAGATGTTGATTAAAAATGATAATTGTCAAGACACTATATTAATAAATCAAATAATTGATCCACTATATAATTCTGAATTAAAATTTAATTATCATGTAATTAATGATATTATTAAAACAAATAATTATAATTCTTACTTAGAAATTGGAGTAGAATCTGGAGAAACATTTAACAATATAATATGTAATAGTAAAATTGGTATAGATCCTGATATTAGTATTAATATAACCGAATCTCTCTTAAAATGTTCATCAAATGATTTTTTTATTAATAATAGTAAAATGTTTGATATCATTTTAATTGATGGAATGCATCAAATTGAATATTTACATCACGATTTTAAAAATAGTATAAATTATTTGAATGACAATGGTAGTATAGTTATTACCAATATATTTCCAGAAAATTATCGTGAGCAATGTAAAGTGCCTATTAAACATTACTATAACAATGAAATATTAAAGTATAGTGAACCATGGACTGGTGATATATGGAAATATGTATATCATGTAATTAAACATTACAAATTTACTTATAAAATTTATAATAATAAATCAAATAGAGGTTTCATTCAATTTTTTAACATTAATAAAGAAGAGGAATTATATACTGATATATTAAGCATTGATATTAGAGAGATAAATAATTATGACTATAATAAAGATTATTCCGATTTTATAAATATACTTAAATAAATTATAAATTATAATTTAAAAATTAAATTTGTATTATTCTAATGGATAATACAAAGCCTACAATATGTTTAAATATGATAGTTAAAGACGAATCACATATTATTGAATCCACTTTGAAAAATATTACTGACCATATAAACATTGACTATTGGGTAATTAGCGATACAGGTTCTTCAGACAATACAATAGAAATCATAACTAGTTTTTTTAATAAATTAGATATACCTGGTGAAATACATGAAGATAAATGGGAAAATTTTGGTTATAATAGAACAAAGGCAGTAGAATATGCATATAATAAAACAGATTATGTATTATTTTTTGATGCAGATGATTTAATTGCTGGAAATCTTATTTTACCATCACCTATGGATAAAGATTCATATAATATTAAATTTGGAAGTGATAATAGTAGTAAAACATGGGTCAGAAATTGTTTAGTTTCTAATAGACTTAAATGGAAATGGGTTGGGGTAATACATGAATATGTTGAATGTTGCGAAAAAGTTAAATCTTCTGCATTAATATCAGGAGATTATTATTTCGATGGAAGACATATGGGTGCTAGGAGTAAAGATCCAAATAAGTTTTTAAATGACGCATTAATATTAGAAAAAGCGTATGAAACTGAAAAGGATATTTCACTCAAAGCTAGATACTCATATTATTGTGGTCAGTCATTTGATGGAGCTAATAATTCCGATAAAGCTATTGAATGGTATACTAAATCATTAGATACTAATATACATTTTGGTTATAAATATGTTGCATGTATTAATATTGGTAATATTTATAAACATAGATTAAAACTTCCTGATAAAGCAATATTATCTTGGATGAATGCGTTAAAATACGATTCTTCTAGAATAGAAGGTGTAGTTAATGTTATGGAATATTATTATCAGAATGGATCTCATTTCATGGTAGGTTCATTAGCTGAAATGTTTAAAGATTACAAAATATTTAATACGAATGAAAAGATGTTTTTAGATCCATCAAAATATTACATGTTAGAATATTATAATAGTATTAGTGCTTTTTATTGTGATAAATTAAATAGCGGTTATGAATCCTGCAAAAAGCTTCTTCTAGCAAATAAGCAAATAGATATCACATTATCTAATATTAGGTTTTATAAAGATAATATCATACGGGATACAGATAGTAAATTAATCAAATGGATTTCTGATTACATTATTAAACTATATAATGAAAATAATAAAAAAAAAGCTATGGATTATTTCAATTATTATAAAGATATTATAAGTAATAATTTGCCTGATGATTATAAATATGTAAATGATTTAATGGACACTACATATGAAAAAGAGATTCTAGTAATTATAGATCAAACTGATTGTACTAACAAACTTGCTAGAGAGATATTCAAAAAAAAAAATAATCAAATTTTAGATACAATTATTGAAATATCTAATATGGAAAAGCTAAATTAGACGGATTTGAATTAAAGTTACATCCACATACTCTAGATGGATTTGGAATATTACCCCCTGATTGTTTTATCTTAAAATCTTTTTCTAATTGAGCCATATTCATTGCTGGTGAAGAAGCCTTTCTATATTTTGCTCTTCTAACAGAAGCATTTAATCCTCCTACGCCTTGTCCAGGTTGATATTTATTAAATAAATTTGTTTTAACATTACCAGTAAAAATTAATCGTCTTTGACCTCCGGGTTTAGTAGGCATTATATAATAATATAATATATAAAATTATATTATTACTCTATTTCTCAGTCGAAAAGAAAAATACTTGAAATAATCTTCCATTCTCTTTGTTTGTTCCAAAATACTCTAAACTCGCATGATATTGCTTAGAATTAAATAATACTAATCTATTAAATACATTTCCCACTTTATCTACTAATTCCCATTTTGTATAATCTTGTGAATTTTCATCTAATATTTTCTTTTTTTCTTGTTCTATAGCATCACTTTCAAATCTTATATCACCCTCTTTGAATTTAAATATACCTGTCCCCGAATCTACTGGTGCATTAGGTGTTAAATATAATACTCCAGCCCAATTATTAAATCCATCTGTATGTATCCATGTTCTATCTCTACTAGTAGTATATTGATAAGCACCATTATATGTATCATCTGAATCATTATATGATGGCCAATCTATTATATTTCCGGCAAAGGGCTGTATATATTTTTGTATTACATCTCTAATACCTTGACTAGCATATGATATAGTTCTTTGTCCTGGATAATTCCCTCTTACTTTAAATTCTTGTTGTAATATAAAATTTCTAGTTTCCATTGCATTTGTATAAAAATTGTCTATCACCATCAAATTACAGTATATTGGAGCTGGCTTATTTAATATAGTATTTGTATCTTTTATGATTTCATTATTGCAAATATCTATTATATATTCCATAATAATAATTAAAATATGTTATTTATATTTAAATTATTATTATTATATTACTTTACTTATTCCTCTTTCACTGTCCTAAAACTATATCTATCATCATATACACCTGAATTTCTCAAACTTGAATCAGGTAATATAGAATTATTTATAAAATTTAATCCGTCTGTTTCTAAATCAGTTTCTCCTTTTTTCTTTATTAATAAAGCATTATAGTAAGTGAAAAATCTATTTCTATTTTTTCTAATTCTCATGTTTCTACTTTTTTCCAAAACCGAAAATTGATTTGTAGATGGATCACAAAAGAAACCTGCTTGTATTACATCAAAATAATCATCTGGAGTATCAACACAATTATTCCAATCTGTTATATCTCTCATAAATTTCAAGTCAAAATTTAAATTATTATTTAATCCAATTTCTTTTATTTGTTTAAATATCTCAATCAATTCATTTTCGTTAAATTCATTATTTTCTAAAGTTAAATCACAATCCCATGTTGGAAACGAATCAGAACTATTTATTTTCCCGCAAATATATACATTATAATTAACTAAATTTTCAATGCTTTTTATCTGGTTTAATAAATCAATTAAAACATCTTTACATACACATTTTATACTTGTTGTTGTATTATTGTATGTATAATTGTAGCTAATGTCTATATAAAACTCATAAGGAGCCATAGGAATTGTTGAATTTACCGATGTCATTAGTATTATAATATAATTACTTATTTTTATATTATAATTATTGTGGTATTAACCCACTACTACTACTACTTGGATCAGGATCTTCTAATTCTAATCTTATTAGATTCATTACATGAACACCAAGTCCTACAGTCGCTCCGTCTGACATAGGAGCTGCTTTCATATCCAATACTACACTCGCACCAAACTGTATCACTTCAATTATGATTTCTTCTACCTGTGTGTTGTTGATGATTAATTGTGGCGATGAATAACCAAATGGAGGACCGATATTTGACCAAACACCTTGTTGTCTTCCCCTAATTATTATTTTTTGCCAGTTTGCTACATCAGTGATGTTAAATTCTAAATAGATCGGAAACCCTTGATTTACATCATATAACATACCTGATTTCCCATTACTAGTTGTACCAAATCCTAAATAAGCTTTAAATGTACCAGTAAAAAAATCAGAATAACTTCCCGTATAAGCAATTTGTCTTGAGAATGTACTATACATTGCAAATGTTTTTGAATACATATTTGATAAACTTAGTGTATTTGTAAATGGTACTACTGATCCTATTGGTGAATTAAATACTTGATTTACAGAATACGGAAAAGTTGTACCACTTAAACTCATAACACCCTTTTCTCCAATATATTTTCTAATATCATTTAAACTTATTTGTCCAGAACTTTGTAAAGGTGTTGCCATAATTATATATAATCGTATTATTTATTTTTCAAGTAATTAACCTCCACTGTTAATTTATCAACTTGACTATTTAAATCTTTTATACCTTCTATTAATAAAGCAACTATTTTTTCATATCTTACAGCTTTATAACCATCTGGTCTATCAGCTACAACTTCAGGCATTACTTCTTCTATCTCCTGAGCTATAATACCTACATCTTGTTTTCTATTATATATTGGATCTTCTCCTCCATGATCGTCAATATATTTTTGCGTCCAATCAAAATTAACTCCATTTATTTTATTTATTTTTTGTAATGGATTTTCAATATTTTGTATATTCTCTTTTAATCTTCTATCTGATGAATAATATGCGGTTATATTTCCGGCTGCTCTCAGCTCTCCTTGAGTAGTAGTTGGAGTAATATTTGTTCCTACTGTTAAAAAAGGAAATATAGTTGTACTAGAACCAGCCGCTCCTTGTGCACCTTGTGCTCCTGATCCAGTACTTCCTTGTGCTCCTTGTGCACCTGTTCCACCAGTACCTCCAATTTTCCCTTGAGCTCCTTGAGCCCCCGTTCCACCAGTTCCTCCTTGATTACCTTGAGCTCCTTGCGCACCTGTTCCACCCGTACCTCCAATTTTCCCTATTGCTCCTTGCGCACCTGTTGCTCCTTGTGCCCCTGTATCTCCCGTTGCTCCTATTGCTCCTTGCGCTCCATTAGCTCCTTGAGCACCTGTTCCACCAGTAGCTCCTTGAGCACCTGTTCCACCCGTACCTCCAATTTTCCCTTGCGCTCCAGTTGCTCCTTGAGCACCTGTCCCACCAGTTGCTCCTTGAGCACCTGTTGCACCTTGGCCTCCTTGTATACCAACTGCACCTTGTGCACCTTGTATACCAACTGCTCCTTTAGCTCCTTGTGCTCCAGTTGCTCCTTGAGCACCTGTTCCACCAGTTGCTCCTTGAGCACCGGTTCCACCCTGTGCACCTGTTCCACCTACCGCACCCTGTGCACCTGTATCACCTTTTACACCACTAGCTCCTTGAGCACCGGTTCCACCCTGTGCACCTGTTCCACCTACCGCACCCTGTGCACCTGTATCACCTTTTACACCTTGATCACCTTGTGCACCTTGTATACCAACTGCTCCTTTAGCTCCTTGTGCTCCTGTTGCACCCTGTGCTCCTGTTGCACCCTGTGCTCCTGTTGCGCCTTGAGAACCATTTAAACCATCATCTCCTTGAGCTCCTGTTGCTCCTTGTGCCCCGGTTGCACCTTGTGCTCCTGTATCACCTTTTACACCTTGATCTCCTTGTGCTCCTGTTGCTCCTTGTGCTCCTGTATCACCTTTCACACCTTGATCTCCTTGTGCTCCTGTTGCACCTTTTGCCCCTTGTGCACCTGTTGCGCCTTGAGAACCATTTAAACCATCATCTCCTTGAGCTCCTGTTGCTCCTTGTGCTCCTGTATCACCTTTCACACCTTGATCACCTTGTGCTCCCGTTGCACCTTGTGCTCCTGTATCACCTTTCACACCTTGATCTCCTTGTGCTCCTGTTGCTCCTTGTGCACCTGTATCACCTTTCACGCCTTGATCTCCTTGTGCTCCTGTATCACCTTTTACACCTTGATCTCCTTGTGCTCCTTGCGCTCCTGTTGCACCTTTTGCCCCTTGTGCACCTTGATCTCCTTGTGCTCCATGTAATCCATCATCTCCTTGTGCTCCCGTTGCACCTTGTGCTCCTGTATCACCTTTCACACCTTGATCGCCTTGTGCTCCCGTTGCACCTTGTGCTCCTGTATCGCCTTTCACACCTTGATCTCCTTGTGCTCCCGTTGCTCCTTGTGCACCTGTATCACCTTTCACACCTTGATCTCCTTGCGCTCCTTGTGCTCCTGTATCACCTTTTACACCTCGATCTCCTTGTGCTCCTTGATCTCCTTGTGCTCCTGTTACTCCTTGTGCTCCTGTATCACCTTGCGCTCCTGTCCCTCCTTGTGCTCCTGTAGGTCCTTTATCGCCTTTATTTCCATTTGTTACAAAACTCATAAGTAAATCATCTCCATTTACTAGTGGTGAAGGTGCCGACGATGATTGATAATTTACATCAATTATAGCATTACCATTATCAAATATAATATTAATTATTTGAAACAATATATAGTCTGCAGTATTAAATTTTTCACTCATGCGAAGAAAACCCTTTGGAGATGATGTAACTAATTGAATAGTTGTTAAAAAATTTGTTATATCATTTCCAGAATCATCATTTACACTCATATAAACCATATTTGAATTTATTTGAGTTGCATCATTTATTCTAGTTATACCATTAGATAAAGGGTTTGTAGGAGGATCAATACTTGATCCATCAAATGTATAATCAAATGTTGCACCTCCGAAATTTCCATCAGCACCCTGTGCTCCTGTATCTCCCTTTACTCCTTGATCCCCTTGGGCGCCATTTGTACCTTGTGCTCCTGTTGCTCCTTGTGCTCCTGTATCACCTTTTACACCTTGCGCTCCTTGATCCCCTTGGGCGCCATTTGTACCTTGTGCTCCTGTATCACCTTTTACGCCTTGATCTCCTTGTGCTCCTGTTGCTCCTTGTGCTCCTGTATCACCTTTTACACCTTGATCGCCTTGTGCACCTTGACCTCCTTGTAATCCAGTTGCTCCTTGTGCTCCTGTATCACCTTTTACACCTTGATCACCTTGTGCACCTTGATTACCTTGTGCACCTTGATCACCTTGTGCACCATGTAATCCATCATCCCCTTGTGCTCCTGTATCACCTTTTGCACCTTGCGCTCCTTGATCCCCTTGGGCACCATTTGCACCTTGTGCCCCTGTATCACCTATCACACCTTGTGCTCCCGTTGCACCTTGTGCTCCTGTATCACCTTTTGCACCTTGATCGCCTTGTGCACCTTGACCTCCTTGTAATCCAGTTGCTCCTTGTGCTCCTGTATCACCTTTTACACCTTGATCACCTTGTGCACCTTGTGCACCTTGACCACCTTGTGCACCTTGATCACCTTGTGCACCATGTAATCCATCATCCCCTTGTGCTCCTGTATCGCCTTTTTCACCCTTTGCACCTTGTGCTCCTGTTGCACCTTGTGCTCCTGTATCACCTTTCACACCTTGATCTCCTTGCGCTCCTGTTGCACCTTGCGCTCCTGTATCACCTTTCACACCTTTATCTCCTTGCGCTCCTGTTGCACCTTGTGCACCATTCAATCCATCATCACCTTGTGCTCCCGTTGCACCCTGTGCGCCTGTATCACCATTTACACCTTGATCTCCTTGTGCACCTGTATCACCCTTTACACCTTGAGCTCCTTGTGCACCTGTATCACCCTTTACACCTTGATCTCCTTGTGTTCCTTGCGCGCCTGTATCACCTTTATCTCCCTTTGTCCCTTGTGCACCTGTTGTACCTTGTGCACCTGTTTCACCTATATCACCTTTTACACCTTGATCGCCTTGTGCACCTTGACCTCCTTGTAATCCAGTTGCTCCTTGTGCTCCTTGTGCTCCTGTATCACCTTTTACACCTTGATCTCCTTGTGTTCCTTGCGCGCCTTGAGCACCTTGTAATCCGGTTAAACCATCATCGCCTTGAGCTCCTTGATCACCTTTAACGCCTTGTGCTCCCGAAACACCTTGTGCTCCTTCTGGACCTGTTAGTCCTTGAGATCCTTGAGCACCTGTTGCTCCTTGAGCACCTGTATCTCCACGATCTCCTTTAGTTCCTTGTGCTCCAGTTGCTCCTTGTGCTCCTTGATCACCAATAACACCTGCTACTCCTTGTGCTCCTGTATCACCTTTTATACCTTGATCACCTTGTGCACCGGTTGCACCTTGTGTACCACTAGTAGATAATGCTAAATAGTAATTATCACCATCTTCAACAACTGGATTACTTCCATTGTTTATTAATTTTATATCAAATGTATAGTAGTTCGAATCTGGTGTAATATTTACTACACTATAATTTGCAAAATCCTTTATATTTAAATTATTTTGTAATGATAATATATCTGAAATATTTATTGACGCCAACCATGTAGATAAGTCTATAGAATTACTATCTATTATATTAACAAGTAATTTTGTACTATTATATGCTCCATTATTATTTAATAATATTTCTCCTGTTATGGGTGGATTATTAGTACTTTCATATCTCCATAAACCTGAATTTGAAGGCGCGCCACTAGGAATTGGCGGTTCTAAACTATTGTATGTAACTTTATTTACAGATATATCACCCAACATTGATAAATTACCACTACCATCTATAATCGGTGAATTATCTATTAAATCTTCATTTAATGCTCTTATACCTCGAACTGTACTTTCTGGTGTAACTATAGAAGGAGTTCCAACTAAATTATAACTACTCATTATATTGTATATAGTTAAAATATTTTTTATATACAATAAATACTTAAATTTGCGTTTTATTATGTTAATTTCAAAAATAATGTCCCTTCTACAACTATTTCATCTGCAGTGCCTCCCTGATTTTGAATTGCAATACCAATATAGTCTCCTTGATTAATTGCTATAGTTGGTGAAAATGTTTGATTGGCTGACCCCGCCGTCGGCGGAGGACCGATAGTAAGAATTGTGTCTGCACCACCAGTAGTGTAATTCATTGCAAGTATTCGTCCACTCCCTCCTGAAGTTGGGTTTGTATAGTTATAATTAATAGCAGCACAATATATTTCTCCTGGTTGAGGCATATATGCTCCATATGTCCATATACTCGCATTAGAAATAAATCCGGTTGGTATCTGCATTGCACTACCACTAGCTGACGCAAACGCACCACTTCCATGTGGTAAAATAGGAACACCTATAATACTATTAGTTACATCTAGAGTGAAAGGTTGTATGTTATACAAACCCCCTCCTGGTATTTTGCAATAATCAGAAAAAAAACTTACTGTACTGTTTATTGGACCTGATCCGCCTGATCCTCCATCTGTACCAGCTGGTATAAAGTTGACACTTACTAATTCATTATTTATATAAGGAGTTCCTATTGCACCTATACCATTCGTTAATTGGATAATGTAATGTGGTCCACCCGTAGTAGTAAATGATACATTAGTAACATCAAAAGTTAAAAAATCATGATTATGATTCGTTTTAAATTGAAGAAATCCTCTTGTACCAGGATTATTTCCAAAACTATTCCAACTATTTATGAAATTACCAACGACATTTCCATTTGCTACTTCTACACTTAAATAAGCTACTGTAGAAGCGCTTTGATTTGCATTATTTAATCTAATTGACCCAAAACTTATTGGAGATCCCGCTGGAGTTATTGTTTCTTCATCAAAATTATAATCTAATCCGGCATTCATTCCTCCATTTACCAATCCAATACCATATTCTAATATAGTAAAAGTTGAAGATGCAGATCCATTATTAACAAATTCAACACTTAATCTTATAATTGGTGGGTATGTTGATGAAACAACCCATTCAGGCTGTTTAGTTAATCTATATGTTGCATAATTATTTTCAGTATATTGAACGGTTAATACATCTCCCGTATTAAATAATCCAAACCAACCGGTTGCTATATAATTGCCTACACTAGTGGATGGTCCAGTTCCTATAATATTTCCATTTCTATCCACTGGATTAATCTCTATTGTAGTAGTATTAGATAAACTATTACTAGATGATACACTATCAAATGATGTAAATTGTCCTGAGGTAAATGCAGAAAAATTACTAGACCCCCATAACCAATTTGAAGAATTTAATGTATCTCCTGTTGGTCCTGTAGGTCCTACTGCTCCTATTGATGCAACAGGTCTTGAATTAACTTCATTAGTACTATTATTAAATACTAATAAATCATCTGATGTTAAACTTTGTGTAGGTAAAGCATTAAATCTTTGTTCGCTCATATTTATTTTATCCTTATCAAAAAAAAACTTTCCATTGTACCACGGCATAATATTATATATATTCACTATAAAATTATGTATATTATAACGGGCTTGATAAAGAAAGATTCGTGCTAAATCCAGCTATTCCTTGCCAATTAGATATATTATTTGAAATACCACTACTTGCTGCAAATGGCTCATAAATAATATTATATTCAAATGGTAGAGGATATGTTAACGGATATTCATATGTTCCACTAAAAGGATCAGGAGGGTTGCCAATCATCCATTCATTATAGTCTAAATCTACTATATCTGAAGGGCTTCTAAATAAAGACAATGCTAAATATATTGGCCTACCTGCTACAACTTCTACACGTTTTCTGAAACTAATTGGAAAACTATAATTCGTCCCTGGCCGTGTGTCTATACCTGTAGGTCCTTGCAGAGGACTAGGAACAAAGCTTTCTCCATATCCAAATCTGCCACTATTACTTTGAGATTGCGCATCTAAATTTGAGTATGAAATTATCAAATCCCCGAATTCTGGTTTATCCTTATCTATTTGACCAGTAGAGTCAGCGGATACACCTACATTCTCCATTGTAAAATCCTCTATTCCAGACAACGGTGGATTACCACCACCGATAGATTTCTCACTATGAAACTGTCCAAACAATGCAAAGTCTTCAACTGAAGGAGTGCCAGTGTTAAACTTATCCCATTTACATGTAATATTTAAAACAAAATTTGCTTCAGCAATATATGTACCATCTTCTAAAACATTCAAGCTTAGATCTACTGCCTGTAAACCTGTTGTAAGATCAAGTCTACAAGTGCTATTACATAAGAAATAACACCTTGGGTCTAACGGGTGAGGCATAGAAGGCCCTCCTGGCCACTGATAGTTTGGATTTGAACCAGTTGGATCGTAATCGAACGGACCAGCAACATTACGAGGTAATGCTTCAAAATTATTTACTCCTGTACCTTGCGCAAAATATATAACCTGTGTCTCTGCACTATACACACCACATAAAGTATTATGAGGATGATTAATATTTCCACATACCCAACTATAATAACCTATATTTGCATAATTAGGTCCGAAATATGGGCCGGCTTGAGTTCTAATTAAATTACTACTTATTTGAGATTGCCATCCACATGCAGTACCTTTACTACCCTGCCATAAAAGAGTTGAATCTGCCCTAATTGCTTCATCATAAATTAATCCTGCGACACCGGTTGCCCCAGTTGCTCCGGTTGCCCCAGTTGCTCCGGTCGCCCCTGTAGGTCCGGTTGCCCCTGTTGCGCCTGTAGGTCCAGTTGCCCCTGTTGCTCCAGTAGGTCCGGTTGCTCCTGTAGCACCTGTAGGTCCGGTTGCTCCTGTAGCACCTG
>Ga0233450_10000195_pt1 | contig 69765 bp, 40 predicted proteins | sample 011ome_30_FD_189956 | JGI IMG/M metagenome (GOLD analysis project Ga0233450, IMG submission 189956) | Coastal salt marsh microbial communities from the Groves Creek Marsh, Skidaway Island, Georgia - 011501CT (spades assembly) | ecosystem: Environmental > Aquatic > Marine > Intertidal zone >... | reverse complement strand
TTTTGCTCTCAATTTTTTTTTTTGGGAGTGCTCGTGGCTTTTTTTTTCAACAAGCAACCACATTCGACTCCTCATTAAAACAGACGAGAGAAAAGAAGGAAAAAGACTTTGAAACCTTTCTCTCTCTTTTCTTTCCTCTCTTTGATACTAATAACACTACTCTCGCGCTTACACAAAGGCAGAGAAGACGAACCAAACCCTGTTCTTTTTATTCTTCTTCCGTGTGTTGTAAAGTTTTATATCGAGAAAGACAGTAAGAAAAGAAGAGCGATTGATTTTGATTGGTTTGCGCATCATCCCGAGGCGGCCGCGAAAAACCCAAAATTGACGAAGAGGAGACTTTTTAGTACACACATAAACATCTCTCTCTCTCTCTCTCTCTCGATTGGTCGATACAGTGCAGAGTGTGTTGTGTTATCTCTCTAGCATGTCTTCTTCTTCTCCCGCGCCGGTGGTCCCGACGCCGCGGAAAGACGCCGCGCCGGCAGCGGCAACATCAGCAGCAGCAGGAGGACCACCGCCACCGCGATCGGGTTCGGGTTCGTCGTCATCGGCATCAGCGCAACAACAACAACAACAAGGAGGTGGAGCTCCGAATGTTCAGCAAACACGATCGTCGCAAGATGGACATCAGCAGCAGCAACAACAACAGCAGCAGCAGCAGCAACAACAACATCAGCAGCAGCAACAACACAACAGAGGTCCTGGCGGGCCAAACGTCATGGGTGGAGGACGAGGCCCTGGGGGTAATTTTAACCCAAACTTTATGATGGGAAGAGGTATGGGCGGCCAACAAGGCCAAGGCGGCGGTCGAGGCCAAGGCGGCATTCCCGTGCAACAAGGTCCTCCGATGTTTGTCCCGTACGGAGGGCCGCAAGGTATTCCGATGGGATCGTATCCCGGCGTCGGCGGCGCCGGGAGAGGCATGCCGCAAGGGATGCATCCGGGGAACTACATGCAAGCGCAGATGGCGATGGCGGCGCAGGCCCAGATGTTGCAGCAGCAAGGCATGCGCGTGGGACCGCCGCCGGGTGGCGTTGGAGGCGTACCTGGTGTCGGTGGTGGATTACCGATTGGTGGCGGCGGCGGCGGTGGTGGCGACGGCGCGCCTCCGGCGGTGGCGCCGACGCCGGTGAGAGAACGCAAACCGATTAAGATTTTCAACCCGAACACGAAAGCCGAGATCAAGATTGAAAAGTCCGAGGAGGTGATCAAAGCCGAAGCCGAGGCGAAGAAGAGGAAAGAAGAGGCGGATAAGAAAGCGGCGGAAGAAAAGGAGAAGTTATTGGAAGCGGCGCAGAAGCAGCAACAGCAACAGCAGCAACAACAGCAGCAACAGAGCAAGTCTGCGGCGCAAGTCGTCGCCGCTGCGGCGCAGCAACAAAAACCGCCAGCGGCGACGCCACTGAGTCCACAACAAGCACCGCCTCCGTCAGTGGCGGCTCCTTCGCAACCTCCGGCGCGTCCAAGTTTTGCAAACTTGGCGGCGAAGAAACCGGCGCCGCCACCAGTTGCCGCGGCGCCGCAGAAAGCGCCCGAGTCTTCTCCGGCTGTAACGTCGTCGCCGCAAAAACCAGCGGCGCAACAGTCACCAGCGAAAGTGTCCGCGGCAGATGTCGTGAAATTGGCCGCGGAAACGGCACGGAAAGTGTCGATTTCAGACGCTCCTCCGCCGACTGCGGCGTCTCCGCAAAAGCCGGCACATCCTCCGTCGGCGCCGCCGCCATCCTCGTCGGCGAGAGCGCCGGAGCCGCCGAAGCCGGCGGGTGCGCCGATGCTACCGCAAGGCGCGCCACCGCCCCCACCGCCCAAAGATGAGCCGAAAAAAGTGACGCCTTCTTCTGGAGATGCAGTCGCGGCGGTGGTGGAAGCGCGCGCCTCTGCGGCGCAATCGACACTTCCCGAAGCGACAATGGCAGAGAAGCCGGCGGATGGAAAGTACACCGAAGAATTTTTGCGTTCTTTGATGGATTCTCCGTACAGCACAACGAAGTTTTTGAAAGGATTTGAAGTTCCATCGGACGTGGATTACTGGCCCGTGCCTGGATTTATCGTACCGCCGGGCGTACAATCGTCGCAACAAAGAAATCAGTCGCGAGGCGGCAGAGGCGGCGGCGGAGGTCGTGGCGGCGGCGGCGGCGGCGGCGGAGGTGGTGGAGGCCAAGGTCAACCGAACTGGGACAAAGGTGGCAGAGGCGGTGGCGACGGAAACTGGGAGCACCGCGGTTTACCGGACGAACACAACAATCGTCGCGGAGGCAACCGTCGAGACGGTGGGTACGGAAATAACAACCAATACCGCGGTCCGCCGCCGGGCGTCGTCTTGCCGGAGTTGCACAAGACGGAGAATGTCTACGTCATCGGTAAAGTCCAAGACGAAGAGGAGAAGAAGCAAAGAGAGTTCAAGAGTTTACTCAATAAACTCACGCCGGAAAACTTTGGGAAGTTGTTGGAGAAGGTTGTCGACGTCGGCATCACCGAGCCGAAGACTCTGATGGGTTTGATTGGTCAAATGTTCGATAAGGCGTTGTTGGAACCGATTTTTTCGGCTTTATACGCAGACATGTGTGCAAAACTTTCCGAACGATTGATCAAAGATAACGTCCAGTTCATCGACACCGCGGCGCCGGAAGGTCAAAACCAAATCACGTTCAAACGCGTCTTGTTGAATAAGTGTCAAGAGGCGTTTGAATCTGGCGACGCGCAAATCAAAGCGAACTATAAACTCGTTGAAAAACACAAAAAGGCTTGTAAAACACCATTAACGAAAGAAGACGCCGAAAAAATCGCGAAAGAGGAGGCGAGTAAAGACGGCAGCGCGGACGTGAAACCGGAAGATTTGGAAGAAGGCGAAATCGCCCCGACGCCAAAAGTGAAAACGCTCGAAGAACTTGAATTGGATCGAAGACGCGAAATGAATCGATTAGAGGAAGAGTTGTTGAAATCGCGACGACGGATGTTAGGGAACATTCGGTTTATCGGCGAACTCTTCAAGAAGTCCATGCTCACGGAGCGTATCATGCACACGTGCATCCAAAAGCTTCTCAAGGAAGGTGAAGCCGGAAAAGATGCAGCTGCCGCCGCCGGCGGCGATGACGACGACGACGGGCCGAGTGAACCAGACGAGGAAGACGTCGAAGCCTTGTCCAAGCTCTTATCCACCGTTGGAGCGATGATTGACCACCCGAAAGCCGAGGCGTACTTGAACGCCTATTTCCGAAGAATTGAGACGTTGACGAAAGCGCCGCACTTGAGTTCGCGACACCGATTCATGTTACAAGATGTCATAGAATTGCGTCAGAAAGGTTGGAAAGAACGTCGTGCAGCAGAAGGTCCGAAGAAAATCGATGAAATTCATCGCGACGCGCAGCGACAGGCTATGGAGCAAGCGAGAGGTGGCGATCGACGCGGCGGTGGAGGTAGCGGCGGGTCAGGGAGAGAGCGCGGAGGCGGTCCTGGCGGACCCGGTCTTCGTCGGTCCGACTCGCGATCATCCACGAGTAGATTAGATGGTGGTGGTGGTAGAGATGGTGACCGGCGCGGCGGCGGTAGAGATGGTGATTCTAGAAGTAGTAGCAACAGAAATAACAGCAGCAAACCGAGTGAGCGACCTCGCATCGTGCAAAAACCGAGAGGCTCTTCCATTTTAGGCGGCGGTTCCGGCGGCGGTAGCGGTGGCGGTAGCGGCGGCGCAGATGTCGACTTCAAAGTCGTCGAAGGCCGCTCCAACCCACCGTCGCGATCGAACACGCCAAAGATCAACACCGGTAAAGGTGGTGAATCGAAAGACGATTCCAGTCGTCCGGAAACTCCGAGAAGCGACATAGACTCTGAGTTTGACGATGATGCCGGAAACGAGGAAGCACGCAAACGCACGTTAGAATACTTTTTGGACGATAAAGACGTCGGTGAAGCGATTAAATCCATCTCCACGTGGAATAACGCTAAGATTGGCATCTTCATCCAACAGTTGTGCACGGTTGGTTTTGAGAAACGAGGCATGGAATGGGAAGCGTGCGAAGATTTAACCCGAGAACTTTCTCGATCCGGGTACTCCGACGCCGTCTTAGACGGCATCGCAGAAATCTTCAACGAATTGGAAGATGTCCTCTGCGACCTCCCGAAAGCCGATTCCATCTTAGCCGGTTTATTAGCCCACTCGTTAGCCGACGGCACGATCAAACTCGCCGACGTCGCCAAGGCGTTGGAAGCCGCCAAACCCGACGGCGGCGACGACGGTCACGTCGTCAAAGAAGGCTACGCCTTGCCCTTGCTCTGTAAACTACTCATTCGCGTCTCGAAGATTGAATTAGAAGACTCCGTCAAAGCCGACGCGCACGCTTTAGTCGAAGAAGCCAACTTGGACTTGTTGAAGTTTGTCGCCGATTTCGAAGACGACAAAGAGAAAGCTTTGGCGACTGAAATCGCGCACTACGAAGGTCTCAAAGAGATTCTGGACGGAGATTAATAACACCAATAAAACAACAACAACAACACGTTATAATAAATATAACAACACAAAACGATTTTAATACTATACATAATAATACGAACTGATTAATAACCTACTCCTACGTCGCGAGGTCCTTGAAAAGAACCTTTACTCCTTCTCCCTGTGGTGACAAAAATTATTATTGACTGACTCTGAAAGAAAAAGATCCAACACTGTCTTGAAAAGATCCAAATTTTGTCGGCAATAATAGGTTGGAAAACGAAGAGACGGATAATTTGTGGGGCAAAAAGCGAGCTCAGGGTAAAAAGCTCCCCAAAATCAATTCTTGTGTTGTTTGAGAGAAGGGTAAAAGTTTCTCTCTGACAACACACGCGAATAGAATAGATTATTGTTTGCGCGTAAAGAAGGAAAAAGTACCAGGTACGCGCTCGTTTGTTTTTATATTTCGTCGTTCGCGTGCTCGCGCGCGCGCTTCAAATCGTTTACGCGTACGTTCGGTAATAAAAATTTTGTGTTCGTTCTCGAGAGGGGAAGAGAAAAACAGATAAGCACAAACCGAACCGTTTTTTTATCGCGAGCTGTCGAAAAGATTTGAAGTTTCCGCCTTCTATTCGCGAAGGCGAAAAACGAAAACGAATCGCAGGAAAGCGAAGACGACCGTTTTCATCGCTCGAAGACTTTTCGCGCGTTCGCGTTTGGTGGTTGTTCAGATTCAAACGTACCACCAAACGAACGCGCGCAAAGTTTTTCTCGGAGCGTTGGATTTCTTTCTCTCTCTCCGTAAAAAGCGTCAAAACAAGAACCGCTTTTTTACCAGATCTTGGTTCTCTTTTAACCTATTTCGAAGGCAAAAAGGAGGAGTTTTGGAGAGAAAAAACAACAACAAAAATCCATCATCATCGCTTTAAAAGGCTTCACACTACAGAGAGAGAGACTCCTCTCAGATCTCACCTTTACTGACTCTTTCATCAAACACTCGCGCTTCACAGGAGGACCTCTTCTTTCTTGCAAACACCACTCGATCGATTCTCCAAAGAAACGGACGAACGCGGAAGGAGTTTGTCGTTGCTAAAAAAGGAGATTGCCTCCTTGGCGCTTCGGTAAAATTCCAGTGTGGAAAAAAGGAAAGGCTGTGAGAGAAAGTACGGAAAAGGCATCTCAAAAAAAAGATCCAAATCTGCGCGGGTTGCCTCTGAGAGCGTCGGTGAGAAGAAGATCGAGACAGTCTTTCCACAGAGCGCGCGTTTGTATTTGCAGGGTGCGAGCGAGATCTGCTCGAAGAAGGCGCGGAGATCGTGTGTTTTCATATATAATATATACAAAAACTTGTGTATTATTTGTTTTTAATCGGGCGATTGTTTGTTTCCCAAGGGGGAGAGAGTGAGAGAGACCAAAAGAAAAAGAAGAAGAAATTTTACCGACATGAATAATTATTCTGATGTACATTATAATAATATGACTGCTACCGCTATCGCCAGGAATGGTGGTGGAAGGAGCGACAACAACGGCGGCGTAGACGTTCGAGTGAAACTGAAATCAGAGAAAGGGTCCTCTCCGAACACGTCCATGGCGGGAGGGAACGACACGTCGAGCGCGAGCACGACGTTATCGAACCAAAGTTCCGGAGGGTCGTCGCAAGGAACAGCCAACGGTGTCATCGCGGAGAGAGAGCATCACTTGGCGGTGCAGTATCGAGAGCAGAAGGAAGAGGAACGAAAGAGCGAGAGCGACGACGGGTCTCCCATGCACTGTTCTTCGCAGGTTAAGGAATATCAAAAGCAACAGTTGATGACGCAACAAGATGAGCAGGAGCAACACCAACGTGATATGATGGATGCCAACCAGCAGCAACCTCGTCCGCACTCGGCGATGACGTTACACCCAACGTTAGGATCGAACGGCTCTGTGTCTTCCTTTCAGCAACACCACTACGCGCAATCTGAAACCTTTGGAGACGTTCCCCAAATGGTCGGGCACAGGCTAATTCAAGGTAATAATACTATCAATAACAACGTCGGTAGTGGTAATGGCGGTGTTATTAGTGGCAATAATCCGGCGATGAAAAACGTCGTGTCCATGTCTTCGGCGAACTATTTGCAAAAATCAGTCTCTTGCCAGCGCATTGACGAGTTGTTGAGAGATTCGATGGACGCTTTCCATCGCGACGGACCTTTAGTCAGCCCTTTGTGTAAAGTGAAACCAGGCGGTTCCGAGAGACATAAAAATCGACACGCGTTTGGCGGCGAGACGGCTTTCTCTGGTGGCAGCTGGATGGTAGATTCTCCGATGCGCGATCGAATGTCATACGTCTGCGAATCTAAAGGCTTTGACTACGGCATATTCTGGAAACTCGATCGACGGCGAACGAGTTTAATGCCCGATGAATCGGTCATTTCCCCACGCATCGCCACCGATACGAGTAAATTAAAATTATTCGTTAATACATCGAAAACGTTGTTCACTCGATACGTTCTTGGGTTTGGCATGCCAGGTCGCGTCTGTCACTCCGGAAACTACGAGTGGCACGAAGACATTTCCTTGTTACCGGGATGGTCTTTTCAGCGAAAAGTCCAAGCAGAAAGAGCTGGATTGAAAACCATAATCTGCGTCCCGGTGGAAAACGGCGTCGTCGAATTCGGTTTAACCGACGAGATGGATCACAGCGTCAACATCGTCCAGTACGTTCAAAAGATGTGCAAATCGTTAGCCTCTTCGCAGTAGTAAGCGAAAGAAGAAGAAGAAGAAAAGAGATATGCTATTTTTTATTATCGTTGCTCTTGCGTCATCAACAGTCGAGACAAAAGAAGAGAGATCGATGTTCCCTTTTTATGCGCGCAAAGGAACGTCTTTCTCTCGTCGACGGCGACGATGAAAACGCAAATAGTGATGACAACGCGGATTGTAAAATTGGTAGCAACAACGAGTCCCCAACTCCGCCGCGAACAAAAAGAAAGAGAGAAAGAAAGAGAGAGAAAGAGAAAGAGAGGGGAGTTTGCGCAAACTCCTTCTCTCGTAATGTACTTACTGTATACAAAACCACATTTGTTTTAATACTAATACGAAGAAAGAATTGTACTTTGATTTGATATCGACGTTTTGTGGTGCGAAAACTAATTTAACTGCTCGTTCCTCGTTTTTCCCCCTTGAATTCGTCATAAAATTCAGACACACTTTAACGTTTACTCTTATTTTATCGTAGTCCATTCGCTTCTTTCTGGGTAAGAAAGAGAGAAAGAGGAAGAGGTGAAAGAAGCGCAGAGAGGAAAGAGGCTCAAGAAGGAAAAATGGATTGGGCGGCGGATCCACCCCCGTCTTGGGCGGTCTTTCCTCAACAACCGAACGATTTAAACCATTACCAAGTCGGCGATTTGGTGTTTTGCAAAGCGACGGTACGAGCGATTGAACCGTTTTGGCCGGGGAAACTGATCGATCCAATCGAAGCACCGAGTGCGGTGAGAGCGTCGTGCGTTCCGGATGCGGTGTGCGTGATGTTTTACGGCCCGGCGACGATAAAAAAACACGACCGAGACTATTGTTGGGCGGTGAAGGAGCAGTTGGCACCGTTCGACGAGGAAAACGCGCGGACGTGTAAGACGCAGGCGTTGCCGAAACGGATGCGGCCGAGAGCGTTTGAAACCGCGGTGAAGGAGATTGAGAGGGTATATAAGCAGTTTGGGACGGCTAGGTTAGGGTTTGTTGAAGGCGTCGTGATGCCTCAAAATCATTCGGAAGAGGCGCACGAGGAGGAGGACGAGGAGAGAGGCGAGGACGATACAGACGAAGAGGATACGGAGGACGAAGAATACGACGGGACGAACAATCGAAAGAAGAAGAAGAATGCGAAACACGCGTCGTCGACGACGGCTCAAAAGAGGAAATCGGGTGCCGTTGCGGCGAGCACGAGCAGCCACAAGGATAAGAAACCGAAGAAATTGATGAAAAATGGGCTCCAGTGCGTTTCGTGCGGCGTGAGTTGCGCGAGGAAAGAACTCGACGCGAAGCAGTTTTGTTTGCTGTGCGCGAAAATGCACGGCGAGGGGCAATATTGTCCATGCTGTGGAAAAGTTTGGCACTATGCGAACTGTGGGCCGATGATTCAATGCGACACGTGCGAGATGTGGGTGCACGATTTGTGCGACGCGACCGCGGCGGAAATTTTGAAGAAAGAAGCCGACGCACTCAAAGAAGGAAGAGAAGAGGAAGAGATTCCGTATAACTGCCCCACGTGTGCGGCTGGGAAGATTGATAAAGAGGCGATGAAAATTAAAGCCGCGAGACAGGCGCGAGAGGCGGAGTTAGAGAGGAAAAAGTTACTCTCGCAAATACCGAAACTCCCAAAGGCGCTCGCGAAAGTAAAAGATGACGCGATGATGCAATGTGATGACATCGATGTAAACGACACGCACACAGACTTGATTCATCAAAGCGACGCAGGTGACAACAATATTAAAGCGCAAAACGATACGAGAAAGGAGTCAATTCAAGACGAAGGACCTGCTTCCGCCGAGAATCTCAACATGTTTTCGCCGCCTCCAGCTAGAGATGCATCGAAGCTTTCAACGGATATCAACAACAACAACAACAACAACAACAAAATAAGCTCTCCACCGAGCGCGACGAAAGTTGGAAAGTTACCCAGTCGGCCGAAAACTGCTTGGCAACTCTTCGGTGCTGATTTTACCGCAAAGTACAAAACGGAAAACCATCTGGAGCAAATTTCCAACCACGCGGAGATGTATCGGTTGCAAGGCATGGCCTGGCAGAAACTTTCGGGCTCGGAGAAACAGAGGTACGAGGTGCAGGCGAGCGAAGCGGCGATGAGATTTCGAAATGCGCTTTTAAAAATGCAGAAGAATGGTACTTTACAAGCGAGATTGGCAAAGTCCATCCCTTCCGTAGACGCGAGAGAACAAGAGAAAAAATTGATGTTACAGCAGCAACAGCGCCAAAATAAAACTCACGCGGAAAAAATTATCACCGCGAATATAAAGAAAGCGGAGGAGGAATTAAACGGATTAGAAGAGGATGAGGACGAAGAATCAGTACTACAAGAAGAAAGAGAAGAAAACGCGTTCGAGAAGAAGAATAAGAAGAATTCACAGGAGAAGAAGGAGAAGAAAACGACAAAGTTGACGGAGAAAGACGATGATCAGGACGCAAACTTAAAAACCATATTGGCTGCCAAAGAAGCTCAGCGTGCCGCCGAAAGAAGAGTTGGACTCTCTGGCGTACCGTTTGCGGAGTTTACAAGAAAATCTCGCGTTGATTGGTCGCTAGTTCCTAAAGATCTCAGCGAACGCCCGGAGCGAGTGCAAGTTGTATGCAACGGCGTCAAAGGCGATTTTCTGACGCAAGAGTATCGCGTCGTATGTTTGTGCTCCATGTGCCAAGGCCGCGAAGGTTCTTTGACGGCAACAGAGTTTGAAAAGCACGCCGGAATGGGACAAGCGAAGAAATGGAAAGCATCGTTACGGATGGTTGTTCCGGAACGCATGCCCGTTGGTCGATGGCTCGATGGCGTGCCTGTGAGAAAGTATAAGGAAAGAACAGAAAAGAAAGAGAAGTTTTCAAAGGCAATACCGGAAAAGAACAGAAAAGTAGTGGAGGAAGATCAAGAAATCGAGGATTACAAATCTATTCATATCGCGTGGACGGTGGATCGATGCGCCGTGTGTGACGACGAGCGCGATTTCGATTTCGATCAATTGATCACTTGCGAAGGATGTCAAGTTTCTGTGCATCAAAGTTGCTACGGCGTCCACGAAATTCCAGATCAAGCCGTCGGCTGGTTATGTCGCGCTTGCGAACATACCGGTGGAGTTGTCTCTGAAACTCCCAAGTGTTGCCTTTGTCCAGTTATAGGCGGCGCTTTGAAACCAACTACAGTGGACGGTGTGTGGGCGCATTCGGCGTGCTGCCAATGGATTCCGGAAACCACTGTTTTGGACATCGAAACGATGGAGCCAATCGATAACATAGCTGCCATTCAACGCGAACGATGGGAATTACTGTGCACCATTTGCAAACAACGATGCGGGACGAAAGTGCAGTGTTGTCATCCTGGGTGCTTTTTAGCGTACCATCCGCTGTGCGCCCGAGGCGCTGGTTTGTTCATGGACCAAGGCGACGAGTACGGAAACGCCGACGAAGACCCGGAAGACGATACCATGCACCTAATCAGTTATTGTCATCGACATTGTCGAGTAGACAAGGAACGTCAAAAAATGTATGGATGCGTAGAGGGCATGCGCTACAGCGAAGAAGGAAACGACGGCGTCATCGTCAGTGGACCTTGGATCCAAACTAAAGTCTCAAAGAGAGTTGCAAGAGTGCTTGAAGCCGAAGAAGAAGAACGGAAAAAGCGTGAGCAGCGCGAGCAGGAGAAAATTACGAACAACAGCGATTCAGACCTGTCTGATTCCGAGGGCGACGGTTTGTGCGCGAAATTGCGTCCATACATCCCCAAGGGCCATCCCCGAACGGAAGCCGACATCGACGACGACGACGGCGACGTCGTTAAACCGAAAATCAGAAAGCGATTAATACACGATGACTCTGATGATGAACGTGTGTTCGGCGGCAAAGATTCCGAGGACGAAGATAGTGACGAGGATAACGAAGCGCAAAAAGAAATCGAGGGGCGCGAGAAGAACGAACGAGAGTTGCAGTTAGAAGAAGAGCAGCGCGCGATTCAGAAACGACGCGAGGAAAGGGATCAAGAAAAACGGAGAAAGATTGCGGAAAAGCTCGCCAAGGCTGCCGTGACAAAACCTAAAGCCGAGGCGGAACCAGACGATATCAATGCACCTCCTGTTCTCCCGGGTGGTTTACCGCTGCCTCTAGACAATGTCGGCGACCCGAATTTGCCAAATATTTCTGTTTCGTGTAAATCTACAGTCGGAACTTTCCGTCCAGCTGACACGTATATCAAATGCCACTGCGCGCGGTGTGTGCATATGGTGAGCGATTTCGGAAAGGACGCTCCATCGTTATGGGAAGCCAACAGGTGGGAACACCATTGCGGCATGGGTCACGCGAAAAAATGGAGAATCTCCATTAAAATTTTACCGGAAGGGGGCGATCCGTCGAATCGAACAGAACGAGTCGGGTACGAAACCTTCGGTTCTTATCTGGATGAACATCCACAAATCACCGTCCTGTCTCGAGCCGGCCGGCCTCTCCCGAAAGGGAAGACAAAACACGTCAATCTCGAACGCGACCCGAGCTTGCCACCGCTGCCGAAAAAGAAAGCCGTCTATCCGGTTGGACAACTTGCTCTGAGGAATATTGAAATCGATTTAGATAATTTTGGAAAAAAGGACGACAAGAAGATGACGATTGAAGAGAAAGCCAAAAGTCTGGAAGGCAGGCGCATAGCGATTGACGCTTCTACGGCGACGTTTAAAGAATCTATCTTCGTGAAAGCAACTATCACTGAAGCCGTCGTGACGAGAACGGGGTGCAGACACAGATTAAACTTCGACGACGAAGGTGGCTTGAAAGCGATTAAAACGGACATGCTGTCGCTGAATGATCCAAAGTTTGCTATCAAGTGGTTAAACGGGGAAACCGATGAGACGTTACACCACGACGAGTGGCCGGACCTTTCCTTCATACCCAAAGTTGCCGCATCGAAGGATGAAGATTACACCCAGGAGCGCGCGCATGCGTTGGCAGCGACGGCTAGGAAACCTGGACCTCCAAAGCCTTCGAAACCGTTAGATCCGTCGAAATTCAAAAGCATTTTTGACGACGACGACGAAGAGAGCGACGACGAAGACCGAGAGTGCGAAGCTTGGGTTCAATGCGAAAACGACGATTGTCGAAAGTGGCGAAGAGTACCGCAATCCGTCGCAGAAGCGTTGGCGAAAGACGACGCGGACGTGTGGACGTGCGAGCGGAACCCGGAACCTAGATTCGCGGATTGCGAAATCGAGCAAGAGTTCTTGGACGATGAAATTGATCGACGAATTGAGCTGAAAAAGCCGAAGTTTATGGGCGACGACGACGTGGTGTACGAAAAAGCCAGAGCCGAGAAGCGCCTGAAACGAGAGCAAAGGAAAGAGCTTTTACAAAACAGCTCTAAGATGAAAGATTTGGCTAAGAAAGCTGTGGACGACGACGATGATTCGTGGCATCCAGAGCTCCCAATTGAAGTTTCAGTCGTATGTCGCAACATTATTGGTGAATACAACACTCGAAAGTCCATCATTCGATGTTTGTGTGAAAAATGTCAGCCGACACCCGATGCGCCGCCAGTATATCACGACCCGAAAAAGTACGAAGACCACGCTGGAATGCCATTTTCGAAAAAATGGCGCGTTTCGATTCGTGTTTGCGTTGCTGGTGGTATTTTGATGCCTTTAGGTAAATGGTTGGAAGGATTCGGCGTTCGACTTTCCAAGAGGAAGAAGAAAAAGAAGAACAAAAAAGCAGACGAGAATCAACCGTACGGCATGAAAAAGTTTGGTCAAGGTTTAACTCCGGCACAGTTGCGAGAAATTCAGTTGAACGTGTATAGGCGTTTAGGCGTGCAACCTCCTAAATCGACGGATTTGTTGAAAGCTAAAAATCTAGGTCCACCGCCGAAAACTGGGAAGCGACAGTACGTCGGTTTGCAGCCGTACATCGTGAGAGGCACGCGAGGTGGTTTGCATCGAGCGCTGGTCACCAGTCGGTCGTACACCCCCGAGGAGTGGAGAGAGAAGTACATAAAATCGCAAGCCGCCAGAAAACTCGGCGGCGAGCACGGAGCCAGCGTGCCAAATAAAGGCCCTCTCGAGGGTACTGGCTTATCGTTAAAAGAGCGCATGCTCGAATGTACAAACACGGTCAAGAAACGGTTAACGTTTGGGAAATCGGCCATCCACGGTTGGGGGTTAATTTCAAAAGTTCCAATCAAAGCCGGCGCGATGGTCATCATCTACCGTGGTGAAGCCGTTCGAACTCCCATCGCGGATCTCCGCGAAGCACGTTACGAACGTGACGGTACCGATTGCTATCTCTTACGCGCGGACGACCACACCGTTGTAGATTGCACCAACATGGGGAACATCGCTCGATTTACGAATCATTCCTGCGATCCAAACATGTACACGAAAATCATCAAATCCGGCGGTGAACACCACGTTTGTTTTTTTACACGGGTCGACGTCCCAGCAGGAACGGAAATGACGTACAACTACCGCTTTGAAATAGAAGACGGTAAAGTGCCGTGCTATTGCGCCAGTCATAACTGTCGAGGATATTTAGCGTAAAATAGTAGTAGTAGCAGTAGTAGTAGTAGTAGTAGACAACATACACATCAATACAAATACACAAACATTATACATAAAGACGCTTATTCGTCCTTCTTTATTCCGCGCTTAAACTCTGTTTCATGTAGTCAACCATCAGCTTGTCGTTATCCTTCTCGATTTCAAGTCTCGCCGTGTTCCTCACTTCGTTAAAATCAAACTGACTCTCCGCGTACGCTCTCCTCACCTCGATCAACCTCAAAGCAATCAACCTTAGCTCCGTCTGTTCGCACTCTAACATCTTCTGCAGCCACTCGTTCCCATCTCTCAACGGATTTTCCTCCAGAAACTTCCCGAGCGCGATTGACGTCGGCGTCCCTCCTCCGCCTTCGTTATCGTACCCTTCCTCTTGCGCCAAGACGATTCTGACCGCCACCATGGTGAACAGCGTTTTCAACGCCGAAGCGGCTTTAAATTCAGGGCTCATCCCGCCAAACGCGTCCGTGGGAACGTGCATGCGGCCGTTTGAATCCGTGCCGCCGCCAAAGGATGGTTTTTTCTTCTCTTCCGGGTCGTCGTTGTTGTTGTTGTTGTTATTCGAAGTTGCTTTTACTCGCCGCAGTCGTCGCCGGTTGTTGTCTTTGTCTTTGTTGGTGTTGGTGTCGTTGTTGTCGTAAAAACGACCATCTCTGTTTAAAAAACGTCTCGAACGTAACGTCTTCGTCGTCGTGGTGCTCCCCGCGTGGACCGCGACGAGAGGGGGAGGAGGAGGAGCAGAGAGTGCGCGCATCATCCTGCCTTTATTTATGAAGCCAATGCGCTTGACATTTTTCCCCAAACCAATTGACTCATCAACCGACACGCACTTCGTCTACTGAAAAGGAAAATAAGAATGCGAGATCCATCGGAACTGGGCGTCAATGATACGAACAACGATGCCAGCACCACCAGAACGGCGGCGGCTGGGAGCAACACGAGTAACAGCGGCGTCTTCGAAGCGACGTATTCTCTCCAAAACGAAGACCACACGTTAGGGAATTGCCTCCGGTACCAACTGAACAAAAACCCCGGCGTTGCACTCGCCGGGTACAGCGTCCCACACCCGATGGAACGGAAAGTGAACGTGAGAGTACAAACGATTCAGCCGCTGACCGCGGATGGGGCCATGCGAGAAGCCCTGTTAGATGTCGTGAGCATTTGCGAGCACGTGACGGAAACGTTCGAGGCTGCTTTGGGAGCCGCCTCTGAAGGAGCAGCTCCAGGCGGGGCGGCGAGAGGAAAAGGGAAAAAGTAGAGAGCGCATTTGTAGAGTAGTATCGTAGGTTAATGACTGATGGTTGTGTATATCACAGAGCGTATTTCTCGCCGCTCGCTTAGCTATATTATTGTATATGTTTGTTCTTCTTTCTCTTTCTTTTGTACGTAAAATTTTCTTCTCGGCGCGGCGGCGCTAAACTTTAAAAAGCAACAAGGACGCCGCCATGATAAGCATGCCTGCAAAGACGCAGTTGGTTACAAACTTATCTTTCGGGTCGTACTTGAGCGCCGTTGGCACTAACTCTCGGAGAGATATGTACACCATCATCCCACCGACGATGCCGAAGAGTGTTCCGTACGCTCTCGCGGACATGCTGTTGCCGTGTAAGATCAAATATCCGACTAAACCGCCGATAGGTTCGGTGACGCCGGAGATGAATGACCACCAGAAGCCTTTCCATTTTGAGCCTGTGGCATAGTACACAGGCATAGCGACACATATACCTTCTGGAACGTTGTGAATGGCGATGGCGATGGCTAAAGCGCCTCCTAGTTTTGCATCGGCTAAAGCGGCGATGAACGTGGCCAATCCTTCCGGGAAATTGTGAATACCAATGGCTATCGCGGTGAGTATACCCATGTTCTTCAAAGCCGCGCGATCTTGCGTGTCTAAAGGCGTGTGTGGAATGGACGATAAATCTACATGTTCCAAATCCTGCGTGCTTACGTGGTGTTCGTGGTGTTCGTGGTCGTCCGATACCGGTCCGTGCGTGTGTTCTGGATTGTGTAAACTCGTACTCGCGACGCTCCCATTTTTCTTCCTTTGCATCGTCGGCTGCTGCTTCGCCGCCGTCACCGCGTCCGCCTCTTCTTCCATCAACTCAAACGACATGTCCGACTGACTCTGTTTCCTATTAATATCCGCCAAACCTCTTTCCATCGTCCCAAAATGTTCGTGATCCTCCTCTTGACACGCCGGACAGGACATCACCATCTTATCGCCCGTCCTTTGCTCGTGCACTCTCGCAATCGTATGCACCAACCAATCTAATAAGTACGTAATCGCTATCCCTCCAAAAAAACAAAACGTCGCGTATCTCGTCGCTTCGTCTCTATCTATCCCCTCGATTTCCTCAAACGCGTCCACCGCTTTCACCCCGTATATCTCCCCGAAAGAGACGAATATCATCACCCCGGCGGATACGCCCAACGCGCCGGCGAGAAGTTTCACGTTCGCGTAATCCGCGCAAAACACAAACATAGACCCCACGGTGGTGGATAAACCAGCCATCGTGACCAGGCCAAAAGCCAGGGCGACGTTGCCGTCTGCCGTCGCAACCTGTCGTGTTTACCAGAGAGACAGAAAGTGTGATGAGTTTAACGCGTTTTAGGTCAAATGTATATCAGAGATACGAGAGAGAGAACCGGAGACGAGAAAAGCGCCCCGCCGCGAGAGCGCAAAACAACGAATAAGAAGAAGACCAAGAAGAACGAGAGAGAGAGAGAGAGAGAGAAGGAGGCAGTGGTCGTCGTCGTCTCGAAAGTCGAGGGTTTAAAATCATCTTACCATTTTTTTGTTGTTTATCTGTGCGTGTGTTTTTATGTGTGACGAGTTCTGTTTCGTAACATGTCTCTGTCGATAAATACTAGTACTACTCTACTACTATTACTACTACTAATACAATACTACAAATTTATTCTTCATTCAACCACTCGTCTCGGTGGACCCTGGCGTATTCGAGCACGACGGGCATTCCATTCACGAACGGTTGGTTCAACAAGACCGAGTACCATCCGAGCAACGGCGCGGCGCCCAAGGAGGAGACCCAGAAGCACGAGTGCGAAGCCGGGTCGAAGTTTTCGCATCTCGATTGGCTCGTGAAGTAGGCTTTCGTCTCGTAAGTCTTGAGGAACTTAGCTGGAGTGGCCTTGACGAGTTGCGGGAGGTCCGCGACGCGTTTGCGACTGGCGATGAGTTCGAGTAAGGTCAAGTAGATGTTCGAGCTGCCGTCGCCGAGGACAAAGTCGCCGATTTTTGCCGCGAGTAACAGTTCGGCGACGAACGCGCGTTCGCGGGTGAATGGGGACCTTTTGTTGCCTTTAGCCTCGTTCATGGAGCTTTCGCGCAAAGCCCAAGCAAAGACGGGGACGTCCAAGTCCATTTCCGCGGCATGTTTGCTAAAAACCAAGATTGGTTTATCGCCGCACAAGAGTATCTCTCCTCGGTCGTACCGTTGGCGAACTTCTTTAATGACTTGACCAGAATCGGTCATGACAAAGATGGTTTTCCAGCATTTTTTCGTGCTTTCTGCGAGTATTTTTAACGCAGAGATGTATCGCGTCACCGCTCGGTAGCCACCAAAGACGTTGTAGTACGGATCCTCTCCTTTCTTGTCCGATTGACGGATTTGAAGGATGACTGTTGGCGAGCGCACTTGGTGGAGGTTCTCAAAGTATCGCTCCGAGAGCATTTCGGTGGTTTCTTTCGTCGGGCGGAGGATAACGCTCGATGTTAACATGGACATGTACATGAAATGCGCTTGACAAGCGGACGAGAAATCGTTGCACCCGAGTTCAAAATTCAGCGCGTGCGAGTGGACAAACGGCGGATCGTATGGTATCACGTCGTACGTCTTCGAGTACTCGTCGTCGTCGCGCGTTCCGGGTAACGGAAGGTTCTCGTACGGATTAAACGTGCGAATAAGAAACTCTTCGGCAATTTCACCTTCGTTTTCGAATGCGCTTGAATAGCCTCGACGATTGATTCGTTGCTCAAACTCGTCGCGTTTGCTGCGCCACTCCGATTCGCTCATCTCTCGGTTCGCTTTCGACGCGACGCCGGCGGCCAACTCCGAGCGAATACTCCGCCAAACGGATGCAGGTATTTGCGAATTTAACGTTTCGGGATCAAATCCTTCGGGCAAAGAATCGCCAAGTAACTCAATGTCCACGCCATCGCATCGACCGTTGTGGCAAATGATAGCGTCCTGATATCCTTTCAACAACTCTTCGTTCACATCTTCGTCTCTGAAATTGAACAAAAGGTTCGGACACGTGTGCATAACGAACGTCATCGCCGCGTTTACCACGTTTTCCCTGTGCGAATCTTCATTTCCACGCTCAAATACGATTGGTTCTCGACTCTCCTTACTTTCCTCGACGGTTCGATCGATCAAATCGCGAATTTTCTCGGTCACCTTTTTTATCCGTTCCACGTGCGAAAAGGAAAACCACTCGGATTGGTCGTAACCTTCCACCGCGTCGCGAACCGTTTCGACAAACTTGTTTATTTTTTCGTGCGGCGCGCCGTGTGAGGTGCTTGGGAACATAATTGGTCCCAAAACTTCAATAGCTGTCGCTAATTTTACCCTAATTTCTCTCTTCGGACTATTCTTCTCGCCCGTCCTCAAAGTGCACTTGGTCAGCGGCATGAACAAATGGTCCATACCAGAATCCCACGGCGGTAAAAAAACTAAAGTTCTCTCTAAACTCGTCGCTAAAACTAACGCGCGCTGCAAATAAATATGCAATCGACACCCCAGCGGACACTGTTCCAAAGGTACGATCAAAAGCTTACTCTCGTCGCAATCCGTCGGAAACTGTAACTTCCTCACGTCTCGCAATACCAATTCCATCGCGCGTTTCGTCCATCGTAAAGTTTTTCTTCTCACTTTCGTCAGCGATACCTTCGGTATTCTCCTCTTCTCCTCTTCTTCCCCTCCTCCACTATTACTACTCCTCTTCACTCTTCCTTGCAAATGATCAATCTTAAACGTTCTCTGCGCCATGCTCTTCTCCAGCTCCTCCTTCCTCTTCTCCTCATCCGCGCCGATACCTCTTCGTATCTCGTCCAGCGTCAGCTGGTTTCCGAAACTATCGAATCTCCACGGTAACAAAGGACCAATCATAGAATGTTTCCTTCCACTCTCCTTATCACCGTCCGTGTACATGTACCGTTCCACTACATCTTTATCCGTCGTTCGGTGTTTCTCTCGCATCATTTTTTCTCGCTTCCCGTCTATCAGTTGGACGCCGTGGGCGGAACGCTCGAACAGCATCTCTCCCTCTTCATCATAATCATCGTTATCATCATTAACTCTCTCTTCGCGAGAATAATAATCCGTGTACTCGTACTCGCCGTCGTCATCATCGTGCTCTTCTTCTTCGAAAGAAGCCGGTGGTTTTCCGTCGTCTCCGTTTCCCTTAATACTAAAGTTTTCTCCTCCGCCTTCTCTTCGCGAGGACGATGCGGAAACGAAATGTTTCGTCAAAGAAAACTCGTCGCCTTCGAACGCGTTCGTTTTCGTCATCGTAAACAACAACAACAAAGCGGGAAAGAGGAGGACAAAGGGAGGAAGGCGACGGCGCGAGGAAAACATAATACGTGTCGTCGTCGTTTACGTCGCGTCTTTGATTCTTTTAAGTGAAGGAATTTCAAGTGTTTCTTAAACTCTTTAGAGCTTTGATTTTAAAACGCTGATGTGTGCGTGTGCGAGAACGTTGTACACTTTATTTCCAACAGACCAACACTAAATTCTCTAAAGCTAGAGCTACGGTAAGCATCTTTCTCGATGGGTTGTTACTCACTTGGAGGCAGCGAGCTTCCTTCGATCTTCTTTGAGTTGCTGCAGGCGTTTCTCGATCGTGACGAGTAAAGGCGCGTACACGTCCTTGGCGATGTCGATTCCGTTGTTCTTGCCTCCTGCGCTCGAGGAGCGTATTCTTCGCGTTTTCGCGGGCGTCGCCGGCGCTGATTTGGAATAGTTGCGATTTAAGTTGGTGTCTCTTTTTAGACGCTCGAATTGGTCGCGGTCTGTGTCGTTTTGACCATCTTCGTCGTTCGCGTTTGAGTTTGCTTTGTCTTTGGAAGAAGGATTGGCGTTTTCTTTGTTAGACGACGACGTCCACATCGCTTGCTCTTCCATGAGCGTCATGAGCTTGTCGTTCTTCGCCGTCTCTATGTGGACGAGTTTTTCCTTATTCGACACTTCTTCGCGAAGTTTATGTTCCGTTTGTAACATTTGCTCCAAATCGCGTTCGATTGAGTCCAAGTGTTCGTCTCGGGAGTCGATTTCTTCCAACAAAGCGTCTCTTTGCATTTGCAACTGTTCGATGACTTCTTGCTGTGCGACAATCTCATCGTCGGCTTCGGTGAGCAGAATGCCGAGTTCTTTCGTTTTACTCACGTGTTCGCGCGCGAGACTTTCGAGCCGCTCGATTTTATAATCTAAAGCATTTTTGACGCGCTCGATGGTTTCCTCGAAGAACGTTTCGTCGTCGAACATCTGGTCTTCTTCCCGTAAGGATTCCTCCAACGCTTCTTCGTCCGTCAATCGCGATTTGGCTTTACGCGAACGGCGAAAGGGAGACTCGGGGACTAAGCTTCTCGCGCTCTCGTTCCCATAGTTCTGCTCCTTTTCGTCGTCGGCTTCTAGCGTCGTCATTTTCTCTACCAATCGCGCGACGATATCAACCGTCTCGCGCAAATTCTTCACCTTCCTTCGTTCTTCCAACAAGGATTTCGCCAACGTCCTAGTCTTTTCTTCGCCGACGACGATGGCGTTTTCCAACTCGTCCGCTTCAGATTCTACTTTATCTGCCATCGATTTCGTCTTTTCCGATAAGTTTTTAAAAACAGCAATTTGCTCTTTTGATTGGTGCAACGCTTCGGCGAGGTGTTCGTTTTTGCGCCTTTCGGCGTGAAGTTCGGCGATGAGCGCGGCGTCGGCTTTCGTCTGCTTCTCGCTTCCTCCAAACTCCTCGTTGTCGTTTGCGTCGTCGTCGTCGCTTTCTCTTCGATCGTTTCCTTCTTCTCCTTGCTGCCGCTGTTGCTCCTCGCTTGCCTTTAAATCTTGACGCAAAGCCATGATCGTATACTCCGCGTCGCGTAACTCCTCTTCAAACTCCAACGCTTTGTTTTCTGCGACTCTCTGCTTCGCGATGGCCTGGTCGCGTTCACGTCGCATGGCGTCTCTGGCGCTTTTTAAAACATCTCGTTCACTCACGTCATGTTCGTTTTCCTTCTCGCGTTCTTCTTCTTTTTCTATTTGTGGTGCTAACTCTACCTCCATCGTGTTCTCTTTTTCTTTTTCCTCGACGGTTTCTTTACTTCTCGTTTCCGGCACTATGCTCGCGTACGCTCTCAAAGTTTCCTCCGCCGTCGTCGCTCTTAATCCCGCTTTTCTCGTCGTCTCCTCCAATTCTTCCGAGCGTTTACGCTCTTCGATCAACATCTCGTTCGTTTCCAACAAACTCTCTCGCAAAGCTTCGATTTCCTCCTCTCTTTCCTCGAGCAGCAGGAGATTCTGTCGATGTTGTTCTTCGCTCTCTCGCGCCTCTTCCATAAACGTCCCTCTCGTTTTTTGCGCATCCTCTTCGTGTCGTGGTATTTCCGTCTTCGCTTCTCCTCCTGCTTTGTTGTCTTCAATTCGCATCTCTCCTCCTCCTCCTCCTTCTTCTTCTTTAACTTCTTCTTCTTCATTCGGTGGAAACTTTTTATCATCGTCGCACACCCCAACGATTGGAACCGTCTTCTCTTCGACGTCACCACCACCATCGACGACGCCGCTCGCCGCGAGAGGAGGAGGAGGAGGAGGCGAACGCGCGACTCCTTTTCCTCCTTCTTCAACGTCTTTCTTCTTCTTCTTCTTCTTCTTCTGATTTCGATACGCATCTAAACGCGCTCGGCCTTTCTCTCTCGCATTCGAAGAAGCAGAAGCAGTCGTCGCGGAAGAACTCATCGTGCGAAACGGACGATGCGCGTTGGAACAAAGTTACCACGTTCTGCAGACTTTACGCATCTCAGACAGAGACAACATCATCTCTGCTCGTTAGTATTACACACATTGGGGGATAAAAAAAATTGAAGAAAACGCGGAGAAAAAAAAACCAACTGTCGTCACAGTTTTCACGTTTAGGGTCAAACCCTAATTTGTGCCACTTTATCCAAACGCGAGCTTTTTTCTCTCTTCTTCCTCCCGTTGTGTCTTCAGAAGATTGAAGAAGCGTTTGCGTGCGCGCGAGAGATACGACGACGCGGAGAAAGAGCGAGAGAGATAAGAGAGAGAGAGTTATTCTTTACGATCGTCTCGGGTTTTAATTTGTTGCGGTTGAGAGAATATATATATGCACGGTATTATGTCGGAAGCTTCTTTGATGATGCGGGGAGGAGGATGCGCGTGGAAAGGAACCAACAACGCGCGAACGACGACGAGCGCGACGTGCGAGAACGGACGAAGAGCGTTTAACAACCTCCTCGCGCAAAAACAGAAGCAGAGAAGATCACCCAACGCTACTGTTAAGAAGAAGAACAACAAAGCGTTCATTTCGTCGGTGGCTGTTGCGGCGGAGGATTCGACGCAAGTCGCCAACGAAATACCCGCGAAAGGAACGAAATACGAAAGGGAGAACGCAATCGCGTTGGATGCCGTGCGCATAGCGTCCACGATTTGCGATAAAGTGCAAGCGCAACTGATGCGGATGGATGAAAAGTCCATCACGAAAGGGGATAAATCGTTGGTGACGTTGGCGGATTACGCGGCGCAAGCGGTCATCGCGTGGAGAATAGGGCAGGATGAACCGGATATGAAGTTTCTCGGGGAAGAAGACGCGGACGCGTTAGTGAATGGTGGCGAAGACGGGAAGGAAGTTTTGGGGAAGATTACGATTTTAGTGAACGAGGCTATTCATTTGTTTTATCCTGAGGCGAAAGAGTTGACCGACGACGACGTGGTGGCGTTAATCGATAAAGGGAAAGGCGAGGGAGGTCCAGAAGGAAGGCATTGGATCTTAGACCCGGTGGATGGGACGCTTGGGTTCGTGAGAGGCGATCAGTACGCCATCGCGTTGGCGCTCATGGACCAAGGCAAGTTGGTTTTAGGCGCCATGGGTTGTCCGAACATGCCAAAAAGCGGGGACGTTTTGGAGTTTAACGACGCGTATTCTTACGGGTTTTCGCCGAGGACGGTGTCGAAAATGTTGGCTGGAGGTTCGAGTGCGAAAACGGATTGGTATAAAGGGTGTGTGTTTACCGCGGTGAGGGGAAACGGGTGCTGGATGTGGCCGACGTCACCAGATGTCAAAGTAAGTCCAACGAAAGTGCACGTGTCGTCTGCGTTTGACCCGCGGAAGGCGCGCTTTTGCGAGCCAGTGATGAAAGCAAACTCCAGTCAAGGTTTCACTGCCTCAGTCGCGGATAACTTGGGCATCGAATCCAAACCGTTGCGGATATACTCGCAAGTGAAATACGGCTCCGTCGCTCGCGCCGACGCCGACGTGTTCATGAAATTCCCGAAAGCTGAATACCGAGAAAAGGTGTGGGACCACGCCGGCGGCGTCATCCTCGTCGAAGAAGCCGGCGGCGTCGTCTCAGACGCCGGTGGCGTGCCTCTCGATTTCAGTAAAGGGAGGTACTTGGAATTGGATCGGGGCATCGTCGCGGCGAGTTCCGCGTTACACGAAAAGTTGATGCAAGCCATTCAAATGAGTTGGGATAGCGCCGCGCTTTAATAAAAACGTATACGCGCTACGCCACGCCGCGAGAAAGAAAGAAAGAAAGAAAGAAAGAAAGAAACGTGTTGTGTTAAAAAAGTCATCATCATCCGTTGTATTTAAAAAAACTATATAATCAATATTGATATTCTTTGCTTTCTGCTTCATCGCCGAGTCGTTCGTCTCGCGCGTTCTGTTTTCTTTTGATCCATTTCAGTGAATGTGGGCACCCTCCAGTGTGAGTACAAATTACGTACGAGGGGAAAATTCTTCAGATTCACGCGCACTCTTCCAACGCACATAAAGTACACTCAAACGAGCGAAACATGCCACCAACAACCCTCTCAGTCGTGAAATCTCTCGTCAAACCAATCGCTTCAGACGACGAGACCGTGAATACTCGCGCGAATCGGTACCCGATCTCCACTTTAATCGTTTTCATCCATCACATCTCCGCGTTGGAATCCGTCTACTCCAAAAAAAGCAACCGAGAAATCCCGCTTCGTAAACTCAAAGTCAGCGATCACACGTTCGACGACGGGAACGTAAACATGATTTTATGGCGAGAACGAGCGGGAAACATCGAAACGCTTCACGTCGGGGACGTGGTTTTAGTGCAAAACGCCCACGCGAGGTTCAATCCGTTCAAGAACGAGATGGAAATTAGTGTCAGTGGTGAGAACGCGTCTGGCGTGTTTCGAACGATCGTGAGGCGCGAAGCGTTTTACGGGAACAAAACGATCGAGGAGATGCGCGAGAGAGTGGTTCCTGTACATCGAAAGTTCGGCACGACGGACGATAACGCGACCAGGGATGCGGTTTTGACCGTGTGCGCGTGGGTGTACGGGGAGAAGATGTCTTTTTTGTACCATTTGAAAGAGAGGATGGATTTCTTGGGTGCCAGCTTTCGTCCTCCGCCTCCTCGCGCGTCGTCGAAGAGGAGAGCGGGGGAGGAGGAGGAGGAGGAGGAGGAAGAAAAGGAAGAGTTTGAGATGCACCATCAACAACAACGAACGAGCTTTGTAAAAAGATTCAAGAGAACTTTATTGGAAGAGTACGTTGGAGTTATTTTGGACGTTTCCTTCGTCAAGTCCTCGTTCGGTGACGCGTTCAACGGGAAGTACGTCAGGCCGGTCTTGACGCTTTCGAGACGACCGGTGGATCGACAAAGGAACGAGCAGTTGTTGCAACGACGACTGACTTTATCGAAACCGACAGAGTCGCCGCAGGTGCTAAATAGATTGGCATGTTTTGATAACATGCTCATTGGAGATCAATCGCCAACACTTGGTAAGCGACCGGGTGATGATTTTACGAACTTTATCGAGGCGACGTTATCGGCGGCGCCGAAACGCGAGGCGAAGGATTTGGCCGAAAGCGTGTATAAAATCGGGAGGTGCGTAGAGCTGAGAGACTTTGCAATCGCGGAAGTTTTGAACGGAAACGAACGAAAAACGAACCGCAGTTGTGTGCAAAACAATAAAGAAGACGAAGTTGACAACTTCGGTTCCTCGGAAGAAATCGTGAAAAAGCTCGTTTTCGTGGACACGATTTCCACCGTTCGAGTGTTGGATCCGAACAAAGATCCGCGCGCGAGGAAAGTCATGACGGTGGTTGGCGAAACACACAGAAGGTTAAGCTTTGAAGTTGAGAACGTCTCCGAAATATTCCAAGACATCAACGAGAGAACTTTTCAAGAGTTTACGGATAATTACGACGAAGAAGACGAACGCGTGTACGGACGAGAGGTCGTCGAAGAGAAACGCAGAGAATGTGTGAAAGCGGCGATGGAAAAGAAACATAAAGAGATGTTGTTGTCGAAAACGAGGAAGAGAGTCGCCGCGATGATGATGACTGAGACGCAAAACACGACGCACTCCATCGCGGAGATGTTTGAAAGCGTGAATAATAATAACGCGAACGTCATCAATCGTCCCGTCTTGTACGAAGATGGTACGACAAACAGGCGTCGACTGTTACCGCCGTTCGTCGAGTTCAAAGCAGTCGTAAAATACGTGGAATTTGAACGCGACGTTACGAATTCGCGGTCATCTCCATCGTCGTCTTCAGCTGAGTGCCAAAGAAAGCAGCGTAAGAAATCCATAACGAATAGCGCGAAGAAATCCATCTTATCCGCAGATGGCGTCATGCGCGTGCCTGGATTGAAAAACGGCACGAAGAGCGTTTCGGAAATCGCGAGTGAACTCGTCCAAGTGGCATGCGCCACTTGCGAGAACAAACTCCACAAAGACAAAGAGGACGTGTACGAGTATTGCAAACACTGTCCAGCGGGTAAACTTTCGAGTGCCAACGTCAACAAGTCGAGAACGAAGTGCGTGTTCAAACCGCTCGTTTTGGGTCTCGAAGACGCTAAAGGCGATTGCATTCGAGGTAAAATCCCACCTTCGCTCGTTTCCGATTTGGTATTTTTTCAAAAACCGGAAGATATTTCGGACGGAAACACGGACGTAACGCTGAGAAGCCGCTCGGAAACCATTGCGATTGGTGCGTTGCGGGCGTTGATGGCGGGTAAACGAAACTCACCGTTTACTTTTACCGCGAAAATGCCAAAATCCGACGAGAACGGTTGGGTCGTTCGAGGAGATGAAATTGAAATTGTGCGTTTCGATAGCTGCTTGACGCCGTCGAACTCTTTAGAAGAAGAAGAAACAGAAGAAGAAGAAGAAGAAACAGAATAGTTTGAAGTGTATACATATTTATGCAACAACGGTACTACATACATTCGCACTTGAGGAATAAATAATCTGATTCAGAACCTTTGCGCGCGAGTGCACAAATTCTAAATCGATGTGTGCTTGAGTGAATTTGGTCGTGGCGACTGTCGTATTTTCTTCGTCCTCGGGGTCAACGAGAACGTTCCGGTCTTTTTGTTTTTGCGCTTCAGGGCAAGAAAGATTACACCGACTGGATAAATTATCTATCGCCGCGTATATTAGTGCCAAAGACTTTTCGGTCATCATTCTTTTTGCGATTTGCGCTTTGGCCGTTTCGATCTCTCGTTTGCTCTCTATTGTCGTCTCTTTTTGCTTTTCGCGCAAGGTAAACACGGCTGATTTTTCACTCTCTATAGTTTCTTTGATAACTTTTTTATGTTCCGAGAACTTCTCGAACGCCTCCTCTGAAGCGCTCGAGGCGTATTCCTTCCTCGCGCGTAAAGAATCGTTCACATCTTTCAGAGTCGCGTGTCGGAAAAGAATATCGGCAATGTCTTCAAATTTCCTACCGCCGTCATCGCCGTCGCCGCCGCCTCGCGCCTCGTCCTCGTCCTCGTTTTCGCTCGGTGCGATAGTAGTCTCTAAATCTGCCGACGTCGACCCAAAACTTATTCTTCCATCTGACGACGAGTCTTCGCGTCTTCCGTGTCCACAACACGCTCTCAGAAACTCCAACACGCTCGACAACGCCCGATTCTTCCTCTCGCACCGTCTCCTCCGCCGCCCGAATGAACTCGCCTCCCTCCTCAACGCCACGAGAACCTCGTTTTCTAAAACCCAGCGCTCCATCTTACTCTCCTTCGCGCTTTCCATCGCTTTCTGCATCTTTCGTTCGTTCTCTCTCGCAAAGTTCTCAAATTTCGTGCAATCGCGATGCAAACTCTCCTGCGCTTGCAACAAAATCCCCTCGCGTTCGTCCAACCGTTTCGTCGTCTTTTCGCACTCAAAAATCGTTCGTTGCAATTTCATCGCGATCGCATCGAGCTCTCGGTTCTTTTCCAAGAGAACCGTAGAGGTTGTCGAGCACGTTCCCACTTCGTCTTCATCGTCGTCTTCTTCATCGTGGCTTTCGTCGTGGTCCAAGAAAATCTCCTCCTCTTCCTCTTCATCGTCCTCGTCCTCTCTCAACCGAGTAGGTTTCGTCACGAACGCAAAAGGGCCGTCGTGGTCGTTGTTCTCCTCTTCATCCTTATCCTCTTCCTCTCGGACGAGTCGACGAGGACGATAACGCTCGAAAGATGATTTCGCGGAATACATGTACGCGTACCTCTCCCGACGCGCTGCTCTCTGATGCCAAACCAAAGACGTTTTAAATGACAGAGTCAACGCTTAAAAATTACCTAATTTTAGGTCCTCAAAGCGCGCACCTGGAACCCCGCCAAAACTCGAGAGACCAGTACTAACTTTTGCGTTCACGCGACGGAATTATAGCGAAAGCGGACGGGAAAGAGCGCGCGCGCTGGATTTTGCGACGTAAACGACGAGCGCGTGCGCGTGAGGCGCGATGAAGAGAACAAACCTATATTCGAATATTTTAGAGAGCACCCGCAGTAGGGGAAAAAAATACTTTGACTTCAATTAAATTTTGTGGACCTTTCACTCCTTTCCCCTCGTATTCTTTCGTGTTTTGCATATCTTCTGTGCCGCGTGAGTGTGAGATATATCCGTGAAAATGCAGCGTTCAAAGATGCAAAACGTTACGCGAGCGTTATTACGTTTGCGCTCGTTTTCTGTTCGAGCGAAACCAATGTGAGATGAAGATGCGCGCGCGTGACTGGTGGTTTTTTACTTGTTTTTTCTCCTTCTCTTGAAATACGAGCAAAAGGGATTTCTCTTCATTTTTGCGCGCTCTGTCTGCGGTTTTAGACGGCGAGGTAAAGATAAAGAAGATAAAGAAGACGCGGACGACACGTTGCGACGATGATGATGCCGAAACAACAACAACAACAACCACCGCAAAATACTGCGCATCTCTTTTCGTACACATTATCACCGTCATCCCCCAAGAAAAACCGCGCGTTCCTCGTCACCACCGTCCTCTCTCTCATCCTCTGCGTGCTCTCGGTCACGTTCGACCGCAAGTTACCGCGCGCTTTGAGCGCATCATCGTCCTCAAATCCGTTTATATTTAGCGAATCGCGAGCGATGGCGACGGCGACGACGATAGAGCAGCTTGGCTCTCGCGCGGTTGGAACGGAGAGCGAACAACTCGCGTTTGAGTTTATTCGAAGGAGGGTGGAGACGATTCAGAAGAAATATTCAGCGACGAAGGCGAGCGGCGAAGAGATTGAAATTGAAATTCGGGACGACGCGTTCAGCGGGTTGAAGAAACGAGACGCGGACGAAATCACGAGGAACCCGAAAAGGAGGAGTGGTCGTGCAAGGACGACGAACTTAGGTGGGTACGGCGGCGAGGGAGCGAACGACGAAGAGAACGAGGAGACGAACGACAACGCGAAGAAGAAGAAGTGGGGGATATCGGACGTGTACAGGTACGATAACTTGAGGTCTATTTCCGTGCGAGTGCGACGGCGGAGAGACACCGTTTCGTTTAGTAGTGGTAAAGGTGGGAAGGACGAGGAGGAGTATCACGACAGAGACGAATACGAAGGCGACGTCAACGATCCGTATAACAACGATATAAATAACAAAATGCACGTGATTGCGATTTCCGTGCACGTGGATACGGTGTCGACGTCGTCGGGCGGGTCAGACAACGCGGCAAGCTGCGGGATTGCTTTAGAAGTGTTAGAAAACGTGGCGAGTTTGGCGACGAACAAAGAGACGAGAAATTTTCTACCGGCAAAGACGGGGATAGTGTTTCATTTCTTAACCGCGGAAGAAGTTGGATTAATCGGCGCGACGGCGACGATGAAGTCACACCCTTGGTTTCGACAGAAGAACGCGAAACCGTCGGTGATTGTAAATTTAGAATCCATGGGAAGTGGAGGACCGCAAATGCTGTTCAAGACGGAAAAAGGTATACACGGAGAAACGTTTGAGAGACGCATGCTGGAAACGTGGGCGGAAAGTGTCCCGTATCCAAACTCGGCGAGCGTGTACGGACAAATTTTTAGATCCGGGGTGATCCCCTCGGAAACGGACGGGAGAGTATACAACGAAAAAGGTGCGGCAGTGATTGATTTAGCGTTTGTAGAACGATCGTTCGTGTATCACACGTCGAGGGATAGAGTAAAAGGCATGCGACGTGGGAGCGCGCAAGCTAGTGGCGAAAACATCGTCGCTTTCGTTGGCGCGTTCTTACAAAAACGCGACCAATTCGCCGACGTCGATTCCGAGTTGAATCCAGATATTTCATTGCGTCAAGGCGTGGAATCACACGCGTGGTACGTTCGACCGGGGTTTATTCTGGCGAAAACAAAGTTAATCGTTACCGAACCGTTCACGTTAGCTTCGTTGCGCTCGTTAGTGTTCTTCAGCGCGTTTTCGATGTTCTTCGTCGTAAAGTACGCATTTGGTGCGCACTTTGAAAAGATTCAAAGCAAGAGCGAAAAGATATGGCAGCTCGCCATCGATACCATCTTCAAAGCGATGATTGCCATTCCTTTGGTTGGTTTTGTTATCCCTTTGTTTGCTATATTCATGGGCACAGCATTTGGCGCGATGACCATGTTCACCCTCGCCTTTCTCGTCGGCGAAGCGATGCCGCTAGGTAGTTACTCCGCGTTCTTTATGCTCTTCGCGGGTGCATTCGGATGCATCGGGAGTATATTTGGGTATAACATAGCCTCTGGTTTCTTGTATTGGCACCTCATTCCAATTGACGTCGCCTTCAGGGATCGATATGCGACTGAAAACGCCATCAAGTGGTGTTTGTTCAGCGGTAAGACGTTCTTCACGTCTGTTTTAGCGTGGGCGGTAAGGAAACGCACGGATTCCCACGCCACCATTTGGCTCGCGAATTTAGCAATGTATGAATTGGTTTTCGTGTTTGCACCAGTGATTGCTCGGCAAAGTGGTTTCTTACATTTCATGCCGAGCGTTTCCATCGTCCCAAATGAAGAAAACAATGAAGAAGAAAACAACAAGGTGAAAGAGAAGAAAGACGACGACGATACGGTTTCCTCAAACAGCGCCGCTACCGCCGCCGCTGCAAAGGCGGGAAAAACAACGACGCAATTGATCGGTCACAATTCTAAAGGTGAATTAGATATTTTCGCGACGACATCACCGAACCAATATTTGGCCATGTTGTGCGCTATTCCGTGCATATGGGTCGTCACGCCGCTCTTGTTTCGAGCGGTGGCGACATTTTCCGCGGTGCAATCGCGCGCCGATCCAACACTCGGCGATGGACATCCGCTCGTGTATTACACTTTAGATAGACTTCTTGGCGGTGCTTTAGGATTTGTCGCATGTGCGATGTTTTTTTCTGTCCCGGTGATATCCTTAGGCGCAACATTGAAGGAAAGGCAAACGTATAAACTCATGGTCGTCGCATTCGGGATGTTCCTTTTCGCGACGTTCACGTGTGGCGTGTTTAAAAACATCCGATTTACTGCCGTCGCACCACAACCAATCATCTTGACGCACGTGACACACATTGATGCGCACAGTTACGTGACTTCTGATTTCATCGCGCTCGCGAGAGTGGGCGCTGGATCGAGTTTAGCACCAGTAGCGATGGCTTTGCGCGACAACTTACATTTGTTGGTGGACCCGCCGCGAGTACTGCCTACGTCAACATTTGTAGCAACGGTTAAGGATGTAAAGCACGACGACAAAAGCACGACAACAGATGGCGAAGAGAGTGGTTACGATAACGAAGACGCGAAAGCGAAGGCCGCTCGAAGAGAACAGCTGCGAATAGAGAATGATCAGCGCTTGAAAAGCATCCACTCGCGCGCGATTCAACGCAAGCAAGCTGAAGGACACAAACACATGTTCCATCGCATATATTCCGCGTTCACAAACTTCCGCTTAAACACGCGTTTTGGCGGTGACTGCACGGAGTCGGTTGATTTTGTGACCATGAAAACAGACCGTGCGTGTATCGTTCGTGGGTACGATTTGAGCTATTACGAATCCGTCAATAACCCAAAACCTATCTTGTCGGATATGCGCGCGAATAACATGACGGCGTCGGAAATGCCCGAATTGCGTAGAACTGGTACTGGGCCAGATAAAAAAACCATTCGATTAGAAATTGACGTCGCGAAAGCGGTCAGCTGGACGGTTGCTATTGAACCGCAGTGTGCTAAGAAAGCGGCTTTGGTGGACCCGTCGAACCCGTCGGAGTTGACCTGGATCGAAGTCGACAACGAGAAGACCCAACAAGTGGAAAACACGCCTTTTACCGTGCGCCAAAAAGGCAAGCGCATCTTGTTTAGCGGTTCTGGTCGACTCACAGCCGGCGATGTAGTTGACATGTTCATCGTTCCGGCGAAAAACAACAAACACGCGCACGCCGGCATGAGCGAGAAAATTCAGCAAGACTTGGAGTTCTTTTGCCGAACGCGAGGGGCGGTTTTACGCACGGATTTTGAAACGCGAACGGATTTGATGGAAGATATCATCGGTACAAACGGTTTGCCTCGAAACGTGGCGCCGTTTGGGAAGAGCGATTTACCGAGATGGTATTCTTTAATTCGTGACATCGATTTATCGCCGCTTTAGTGTAGTATTTTACACTTCCTAATATTAATAATTACTAACGTTTATTCTTCGGTTTCGCTTTCGCTTTCGCGCTGAATATGGACTCATTCTTGATTCTTTTCCGACTCATCGCGGCCGCATCTGTCACGCCGGTGGTATCGCGTCGTCCTCGCTTCCTCGCCATCGCCATTTTCGCCCTCAAGTCATCCTCGCGACTCCTCGGCAATAACTTCACCCCACCATCTTCCCCGCTCGCAAACCCCATCTTCCTCCCTTCATCGTCCCTCCCTCTCTCTTCTTTCCTCCTCTCCCGATTACTCCTTCTCAACCGTTTATTTGCTTCGTAGTCTGAACTCCATCTCTCCTCCGCCCGTAATCGATCCTCGGCGTATCTCGACAACCGTTCTTTCCCTTCCCGCTTCATTCTCTCTTCCTTCTCTAGCGAACTCATCTGATCGATATCACTGCCTCTCTCCACCATAACTCCATCGATGCCAGCGTATTCCATAGTTCTCCCTCCTTTCACCTCGACGTCGTCCGGAACGTACACGTCTCTCTCGTGCGCTCGCCTCGCCCCTCGCACGCACACGAATTCCCCCCCTTTCGGGTCCGTGTGAATCTCAATCTCTTTATTACAACACCGGTGACTTAACATCACGAACGAGTATATCGGCGTGGACAGATAGTTCCCAACTTTACTTTTCCTCGCGTTAAATCTCACGCCTTTCGCGATTAAAGGTGCGTTCGAGCAGTGTAAACATCGCATAGGAAACGGCGCTTCAAACCGTACCGTTAAAAAACCACTTTGTTTTCGTTTCCCGAGCGCGCCGTGCGTGTTTTTAAATCTTCCATCACCTCCACCTTCGGTCGGCGTGAACGTGGGCGGGTAGTAGAAGTTGTCCGCGCGAGAGGCTTTCAAAGTCGACATTCTTCTTTGTTATATAACAGCACTCGTCGGAGAGAGAGAGAGAGAGAGAGAGTACTTCACGAGAGAGAATAAAAGGAGTCGTCGTCGTCGTAACAGTGCTAAAACGCTTCCTTTCGAGTTGTCTTTCGTCGGACAGTCTGAGGAAAAAAAAGAAGCAAAATGCATCGAAAGAGGGCCGTCTGGCAGTCAAAAAAGAAAAAGTCTGCTCTCCTCGAACGCGACTATCTCTTCTTCATTCTTTCGCGCGCGCGCGATATACACACACACGGTTTTATCGCGCAGTAGTAATACTCTCCCGCATACACACGCGGTACGAACGAGAGACGACGAAAACGGCAAAAAGAGAGGGTGGTCGAGGCGTTCTTTTTCTTTGGTGGTTTTGTGCGAGTCAGAGAGTCAAGGAGAGCGCGTTGTCTGCTATTTTTCCCAACGGGTTCGTCGTTCACGTGCTGTGGGGGAAATTTAGTTAAAAGATAACGGAAGATTTAGAGAGAAAGGACGGAGAAGAAGAAGAAGAAGAAGACTTGAAACACACGCTCTCTCTCTCTTTCTTTCTCTCGATATGTCGTCTTCTCGACGAGGAAGCCAACAGAAGCGCAGCGCGGCGGCTTCGTCCTCTCGAGGACGACGCCAACACCAATCACAACAAGAAAGAGAGGAAGAGGAGGATTTGGGATCTACCCCTACTACGACTCCTCGCGGTGGCGAAGAGGGAGAAGAAGAACCGGAGGAGGCACCACAGGGGCAGCCGCGGGGACGACGAGCGCAAAATCAGACGACGACGACGACGTTTACGACTTCTGCGGGAACTGCGACGACGACAGGAGGGCCGACGCCTTCGAATACTACTACCGCGGATAATACTACCATGGACCGAAACGTTCGAGCGAGGGTGGACCAAATATTCAACAGTTTGATTGAGAATGTGAACGAAGACGCTCGAGCCGGGATCGCGAGTTACATCGCGCAGTTAGCTCGAGATACGGCGTCTGGGGGTAAACCTGTCAAAAAACAACAAGAGTTGTTGGCGGAGTACGCGAAGAGCGCGAAGAAGAATCGTCAGATTCCTTCTTCTTCGGAAGGCGGCGGCGGGGCGGTTGACGAGGACGCGACGACGAGGACGAGCAAGAAGAAAAAAATGGCCGTGAAGGTGCCGCAAAAAGTAGAGCCGACGTGGAGAGAGTATGCGACGGAACATCAGTTGAGGGAGTTTTTGAACGCGAACGACGTGCCGTACGATCGAGCGGAAACGTGGACGAAGAAGATGTTGTTGGAGAGGTGCGAGCAACATTTAGCGAAGGTGTCAGAACCGGCTTTGAAAATCGGGAACGAGTTAGTTAGAGTTATCGCAGCGTTCGAGGCGTGGATGCACGCGATCGGGAAGAAAAACGCAAACGATACGTTCGACGAAGTGGAAGAGGAAGAAGATAACGAACTTTTGTCCTCCTCGATGCCGAAGCTTGCGTCAAACGATACGGCGTCTGAAATTTTGAAAGAGCTGCGCGCGTGCGAACGCGAAGCGACTGGACATTTGGACTACATCAAAAACCATTTGGACCCGTTTAAGCTCATGCAATATCCAGCGTATGGGTGCTCGATACTGGATTTACCGTACGTGCACGTCAATCTTAGCAATCGCGTGATGCTCGGCTTATTTCCGATTTTGAAAGCAGCATCACACGGCTCGGAAATCGGAGGTAAGTTCTACGATTTAGGTCAGAAAGGACGGAATGCGAAGAAGAAAACAGGCGGCAATCTTGGGTCTACCTTAGGTTTAGATTTGGTGCAGAGCGCAGAAAGCTGCATGGACTACGTGTTTGGCATCATAGGAACGAGTTTAAACGAAACGAATTTGACGCATCCGGAGAAAGCGACGAAATTTCTCGTGGAATTGTGCGCGTTGCGAGATGAGTGGAGATGTTCGAGCAAAGATTCGGTGACGCCAAAGCTGACAATGTCGTTCCTACAGAAGTTAGCGTCGGACGATTCAAAGTTGAGAAAGTTATACGCGGCTGGGGAAAGAGAAGATGAGGATGATGAGGAACGAAGAAGGATTGTGATGCAGCTTCCGCCACACGCATTGACGCAACTCCACGAATCGTTTCATGGACCAACCCGTCCGAGCTCAGAGTATCGCGTGCCGGTCGAACTGACGTGGGAATGTCTGTGGATACCTTCGACGCCACCGTTGAAAGTGTTGAGTGGTAGTGAAATTGGCGGCGAGAATAGCGACGGAGGCAACCACAACCACAACAACGCAGGGAATATTAACAATACAATTACCAATAACAACGACGACGATGATGACGACGACATCGACGGCGACATCGACGACGACGATAGTGCTTTTTTGAACTCGGCCCGAGATGTTATAGCGAATTCGAGGCGATTAAGAGAAGACTTTGATAGGAGAACAAATCGTGCGAATAGATTTGATACCCCCCCGGCGAATAGATTTGATACCATTTTGAATAGATTTGATCGGGGTGCTATGGCGCGAGCTAATGATGCACACAGTGCTCGACTTCATCCGTACGCGGGTTTTCCTCCGATGCTTATGGATGATGAGGATGGTGATGAAGAACACGACGTCGACGACGATGATGATAACGACGAAGCAGACCCAGCATTCGACTCACGTGAGCGAAGACGCGAGGAGAGAATGCGTCGACTCCGCATTTTGAGCACAACCGGAGTTGGGAGCGCGAGAAGTCGCGCACAAGAACTCTTGCAACATTTAGAGCGATGGGATCGGCGCTACGTAGATACCCAGCGTGAGCACGAGGAACGCGAGGAATTCGATTGGAGAATGACTGCTACGCGCGATACAGACAGAAGAGACAGAGAACGACGAGACCGAAACGAGCGCTTAGAGCGCACCCTTCTGCGCGATACGAACCGATACCGTACCTCCGAGCATCGGGTTCCGGGTATATTCAGTCGCAGGGAGAATATGACGCTCTCTGACGCTGCCACCATCCTTCGGTCAAGAGGAGCAACTAGAGAATGGATGCAGGAAAGAGAAAGATCCACACATGAACGCTCTCAAGGGATGCGGATGCGCGATGATAGATTTGGTCGAGTCATGGATTTACACTCCCCTTTCATACCTTCGGACAGAGCTCGACTAGGTACTCCGCGCGCGGGTGTGTTCAGACCTAATCTGAACCCGGTTGATATTGCTAGCGTGACGCATACAGTCACAAATCTCGTTCGCAAACTTCGCTCGATTGGTCCACCACCGGATGGGCGTTGGAAATCGCGCTCGCCGATGTTTATACGTCTAATTGAACACATCGTGCGTTGGGAGCTTCTAGGAAACGCCACGTTCATCACGCCGGACTTTTATCCCCAAAGATTTCCAGTAGCGGAAAGATTGGCGAAACTCATTCCTGAATCCGGTCGTTGGATGGTCGTCTTAGTTCGCGGTTTAGGCTTGCACTGTGTGCCAATGCTTCACTGCATTTTACACGGCTTGCGTTCGGATAGCCCAAAGATGCGAGACGTCGAAGGCCACCCTGGGGCGATTTTTTGCGCAGGGGCGGCGACGTGTGTTCGATTCGCGCTCGAGTCTATTGTCGAGAACGATGGGAAACCGCCTAGCATTTTGTCACAAGAGTACTGGAAAACGCTCGCGCACGTCGGCGAATGTCTCATGTCTTGGTGCATTGGCGGTAAACGATATTTGCATGAAATTCCAGAGGAAAGTATCGTTTCGGACAAGAAAATGCGCTCGAGAGCAGTCGCGAGAAAAGCCGTCCTCGCGGGTCTCGCCGGTGATGATATCGATAATTGGGGCATCGCTGTAGCGAAAGGTGCGCCGTTGATGCTGAGCGCCTTGGCGCAAACGGAAACGGTGAGCCAACAAACAATGGACGGTGTCTCTGGTGTTTTGTTTCTCCTATCGCGTCTCATAACGAAAGAAGCGAGAACCGATCCGCGCTGGCGCAACGCGCTGCGAACGGCGAAAACAAGTACCCTCCCGAAAGAAATCATCACGAGTCTGTTTGAGTGCCAAACTTGGGCGAACGAAGTCACCGCCGCCGTAAAGCGGACGATGGCGGGTGAAACCCCGATTGACGCGCTGATTGAGAAAGAATCGAACGATTCTGCTTCAAGCGAGATCAAGAAGAGCAGAAAGCGACCCGCGCCGGGCTCGGAGATGCAATCGGTACAAAATTTCGATTTCAGAGATCCAAAGAATACGCGCAAAGGCATTCGATTCGGGTTTTTGATTGCGCTTGTCGCGACATGGTCGCACGGCGAAGCTGGATTCGTCGACGCGAAGTATCTAGATAAATTCATCGATAACGATGACGACGATCTTTATCGCGAAACCAAGCATCGTAAGAAGAACATCAGCACTCCGACGAAACGGTCAGCGATGGAGGCGTCGGCGCATGACAGCGCGACTGCAACATCATCAACGCATCTCTTCAAGATCGTCCTCTCTTCGCTCGAGCGATGTGGCGACGGGCTGCTCGCTGCTGTTGAACCGCTCGCGAGAATTGGATGGGCCCTCGATGGCGAAAACTCCGGCATCCGCGGCGTCTTACAACAGATAGGTAAATCTAAGTTCTTAGGGGAATTTTCCGGGGAGTTCCCGGTGCACTCGCCTTCGCAACAGCTGGTGGATATGATCCAATTACTCTTGCACGCTGCTATTGAGTTGCGCAATTTCGACTCGAATGGGGCAGGTGACACCGTGCACGCGTCCTATCATCACCTAGAATCGCCACGAGAGATTCTTGAAAGCCTTCTCCATCACGCCAATTGGAAGCGATCGTTCAGTTGTTTAGAATGTATTGCGCCGAACATGTTTTACTTTGGAAGCTCTTTAGATTTAGTTGGCGCGGCAAATGTCGTTTTTCCCCCATCTTTTCGTGTGTTACGTTTGAGGAACGATTTGAAACGTCTGTTGAGAGACATGCACGGGAACGTGCCGCACATTTCGGCAAAGTTGCGACGCGCGATGCCCTGCGACGACGCGTGGCGAGCAATTAAAAATGCCATCGGTCCGTTGTTAGGGAGAACATTTACGTGCTCGTTTGATAGCGAGGACGGTGTTGGAAATGGTGTTGCGAGAGAAGCCTGGACAGTTTTGATTCAAGCGTTGTTGGAAGGACATCCGACGCGAGTGGGACCGAGCGAAGCGGTGTTCACCTCGTGGTCAAATGCTAAGGCTTTACGAACGGACTCGATGATGTCGTTGAGTGCCATGCACGGTGGTGGTGATAACGACGACCCACCTTCATTTGAAGGTGCGTTGCGCACGCTTCGTTCTGATTGTTCTCCGCACGCCGCACGCTTTGCCGGGCGTATCGTCGGTTTACTCATCTCCAACGAAAAGACCGCGGATTTGCCGTTAGTCCCGTGGTTGTGGCAAGCGCTTTTGCACAAACCGCTAAAGGCGGAGTTGTTAGCGCAAGTCGACGATGATTTTAAGCGCACGTTGCTTCCAATCAAGACGTGTGATTGGAATGATCCCAAAATCAGCTGGGTGAAAGAGGACCCGCCGGCGTTTACCATCGCCGCGCCGACGCGTGCGGATCCGAACAGAGTGAAAGAACTCCTACCCGGCGGCGCGAACGTTTTCGTCGACGAGCACAACCGTGGTGAATACGTCGATTTATACGCGCAACAGTGCATGTTGCGGTGTTCAACTGCACCAATCAACAACACATCCGGTATGCCGCCGTCGTCTTCATCCTCGCCGTCGTTACAAATCGACGAAAGCGATACTATTACATCTAACCAGGACATTCGGGTCAACCTCGCGGCGTTTACGAGCGGCTTCGACGAAGTCGTCCCGCGCGAACTCGTGAGCAGTTGGGAGTGCGAAGACTTGGAACTCCTTGTCTGCGGTTTACAAGACATCGACGTCGCCGCTTGGGAACAAGCGACCACGTACGATCCGAAACCACCGCCAAACTCCACCGCTCCCGGCGTCGTCGCCGCCGAAACGCGCTCGCGATGGTTCTGGGACGCCGTCAAATCCATGAACTCGGAGCAAAAGCACGCGTTGTTACACTTCTGGACCGCGTTTCGGAAGCTCCCTCACACCGGGTTCCGCGGTTTACGCTTCAAACTGCGCTTCGACGACCAAAAATCCGCCAAACACTTACCCATGGCCCAAACGTGTTTCCTCACCTTGCGCGTGCCGAAATACGTCAGTCAAGAAGAGACGAAAGAGAAACTGGTCAAAGCCATCAGCGAGTGCTGCTTTGGGTTTGGTTTTAGCTAAATTTAGGACAGAGAATAAGAGAGAGAGAAAGTGAGAGAGAGAAATCATCTCGACCGCGCGAATTAGAAACCAAAACATCATCGTTGTCATTGTCATCGTATTCATACTCCGCGCTGAAAATTCAAAATTTGCCTCAGTTTTACTCAAGTGGTTAAAAGTAAAAATTTCTTCAAAAACGCTCTCCTTATTGTTTACAATGCGCAGGAATACTCCCTTTGCTGCGTCGTAAAAAGAGGAAGAAGAATGGTAGCAGCGACTCCTCCTGCGTCTGGTTTCGCTTTGCACGCATCGAAACAACCAGCACCGAAAACACTCGCGGAGAGATTCGAACAATTTCTCGTCCAACATCACCTCGAGGCGTTGCGACAGATTTTAAAACATTCGGACACTCGGACGCCGCATTCCATCCACGTGTGCGCGATTGAATTCGCACACGCGTTGCCGCAGTTAGCGAACGCGGTGTTAGCGCGACCGACGACGTCTATGGGGGTTTTGGACGAAGCGGCGAGAGCGGCGCAGGAGATTGTACGAGTGCGAATGGTGGAGGATTTGAGGAAGGAGTTGGAAGCGGAGAAGCGAAGAGGCGGAGGAGATGATTATGAAGGAGAGGAAGACATCGACGAGAAAATGAAAGAATTCGCGCGAAGGCACAAGGTGAAACAAACCGTTCGCGTTCGCGTGGACTTTGAACGGTTCAAAAGCTCCTTTCCGAGTTTGAACATTTCCAGGTACGTCAAGAACGAACACGCCGGTCGCATGTGGACGTTGAAGGCGAAAGTGACCAGAGTTGGGTTGACGAAGACGTTCGAGAGCGACACGCTGTACGAGTGCGCGAAATGCGGTCACCGGTTTTTGTTGCCGAGGAATTTGGAGGATGGGAGGCCAGAACCGACGATGCCGGAGGAGTGTCCGAGCGCGGCGGAGATGGAGAAGTACAGCGCCGCAGACTCTGAGAGATTGAGTAAGAAAACGAAAGCGTGCACGAATCGAACGTTTCGTCGAGTGGAATGCACAATGCCGGTGGCGAGAGATTATCAAGAGATTTGCGTGCAAATATGCGAAGACGAGGAAGATGAGGAAGATGAGGAAGAAAGCGATTCGGACGGCGACGATGATGGATTCGAGGCGGACGCGCAAAAATTAGCGCATTCGGGGAACGACGCCTCCGCTCGACCGGGACGAATAGCACGCAAATACTTCCCCGAAGACGACTCAGAAAACGACGACGTTGATTCCGACGATGAATTGCGAGCGATTGGTTTACGCTCTAAAGCGAATTTAGGCGGTGCGCAAAAACATTTGCTCGTCGTCCTAAAAGACGACCTCGTGGACGCTGTCAAGTGCGGCGACGAACTCCTCATGTCCGTCGTGATTCGTCGACGATGGTTGAAAGCCAGTCGGGATAGAAGGTGTGAAATAGAGCTCGTCGCGCATTGTAACTCACTCACCGTTTTGAGCGTTGATGACGAGGAAGGAAACGCCGGCGACCGGAAAACGAACGACGTCGAGGACGACCAAGAGTACGAAGAGATGAAGGCGTCGTTCGAGAAGTTTTGGCAATCGACGAGCGCTCAAAAGTATCCGTTGCGAGCGAGGGATATCATATTGAAATCGTGTTGCCCGCGAGTATTTGGTATGGCTGGAGCGAAGTTAGCCATGGTGCTCGCCTTAGTCGGTGGCGTCGCTCGAGAGGATGTCAAGACGAAAACGAAAGTGAGAGGCGAGGTGCACTTATTATACGTCGGCGATCCGGGTATAGGTAAATCGCAGTTGCTAAAAACCGCGTGTCGATTAGCGAAACGGTCCGTGTTTACCACCGGTTGCGGTTCAACTGCTGCCGGTTTAACGTGTGCTGCCGTTAAAGACGCCACCACCGGTGAATGGGGTCTTGAAGCTGGCGCGCTCGTCCTCGCCGATAAAGGCACGTGTTGCGTAGATGAATTCGACGGTATTCGCGAACACGAGCGGGCCACGATTCACGAAGCCATGGAACAGCAAACGTTATCGGTTGCTAAAGCTGGGATTATTGCCACGTTGAATTCGCGAACGAGCGTTATTGCGGCGACGAATCCTAGAAGAGGCACGTTTGACGATCGAGAGAGTTTAGCGGTGAATACCGGTTTAGCGCCCCCGTTGCTTTCTCGATTTGATGTCGTTTTAGTCCTGAGAGATGCCAGAGATCCAGAGTGGGACGAGCGCGTCGCGTCGCACATACTCGGAGAAGTGGATGATAACAATAACAACGGTACCATTAATAAGCGGTTAAAGCTGTCCGCATCGGCGCAAAAGAAACCGTTCTCCTTTGACGGATGGCGCGCGAGTCAAAACGCGGGGAACGCCAACAACATGAACATAAACAATCGAGAACTGTACGTTCCCGCAAATGACAAAAATCGCTACCGAAGTTATAGTCAAAAAGGATTCGGTGACGATCAACTCTCAGATTCCGACGAGGACGATGAAAAGGAAACCGCCGAAGATGTCGAATTTTTTGACGAATCCACCGCTCTTTGGAGCTTTTCGCGCGTGAAAAAATACATCAAATTTGTCAAATCGCGATTTGAACCAACGTTGGACGAAGACGCGGAAAGAATGCTCTCCGCGCACTACCAAAATAGACGCAGGCAAGTCGCAGAAAACAGAGTGGAATTAGGACGAGCGACCGTGCGCGCGTTGGAATCATCCATTCGACTGGCGCAAGCGCACGCAAAACTGTGCTTTCGCGAGGTTGCGACAAAAATAGACGCCACGGTGGCCATCGAACTCGTCGGATGCAGCGAAGACGAAATGATGGGTAATAATATGAATCATATCGGGCAAAAAGGCGTTGGAATCTTAATGCGAGATTTTGCTCGATATCCTGATCGACAGCTGAGTAAAGCTTTTAAAACTTTCGATTTTGACATCGACGGGGATGAGTTTCGATAGGTGTTTCGATAGGCATTCTTATTGTTACTAAGTAAAATATAGTGAGTATGTTATATACAAATAAATCTCCCTCGCTCGCTCTCCTTCTTTCTTTCTCTCTCTCTCTTTAATATATATAGTATTATTTCCTCTTTGCGTCCTCCTTCTCCCCGTTCTTCTTCGCCTCCTTCTCCGACTTCTTCTTTTCCGCAGGAGGCGGACTCATCACTTTCGCCAAATCCGCGAACGGGTTCGGTTTCTCCTCCGGCATCCACGGCCTTTGCAACTTTTTATTCGAACTCCCGTCTTTTCCGAGCACGTGCACTTGAAACGCCGGCGTCTCCATCATGTTCAGCGGCAACATGATCGATTGCAACACGATAGGCGGATTCAACTTGAAATAAAAATGCAACACCGACGTCATCAAAAACCCGAACGCCTGGCTCGTCCCCGCTTTCTTCACCTCTCTCAAATCGTGTTCGAAATACGTCAACGTCTCCTTCTTCTCCTCGCCGTTGTTGTACGGGTCCTTCGCCGTAACCTCCACGGTATCTTCGCTCAATTTTTTCTCCTTCCTTTTCACTTGCTTGTACATGTAGAAGATGACTACGTAACATAAGGTCACGGAAATTGTAAACGCCATCCGGATTTTCGTCTTGGTCTCTTCGTCGTTCCAATCGATGCCTAAGCGTTTGCTTCCCATGAGGACGATCGGGGCGATGAACATTTTCGGTTTCAATTGCGGAGGTTTCGGGAGGTCATCCTCTTCTTCTTTATCGTCGTCGTCGTCAATAATCTTGTTCGCTTTTGATTTCACCATTTCCATCGTTTTGCCTTTCTCTTCTTTCTTCTCTTTGTTACTATTATTGCCGGTCGTCGTCGTCTCTTTCGCAGTGTTGCTCATCTCTCTCCCCTTGGATTTTCAAAAATGTGCTGATTATGATTTTGATGTGTTTTTGATGACAAAGCGCAGTCTCTCTTTTGCAAAGCTGAATATATATACGTGGTGCACTTCTTTTAAGTTACGTGCAGTCTCTCTCTCCTTCTTCGTTTCACAAAACAAAGTCAAAGAGTCTCTTTGTTGTGAAGAACTCGTGTGTCTGTTGGTTGGGTGTGAAAGATGATGTGTCGAATAATAAAAACAAAGTTCGTGTGTGATTTTCCTTCTTTTTTTCCTTTTTTGTTCTTCTGTTCTTTTTGTTCTCTCGATGATGTTCTTGGTGTTTGACCACCTGTTGCACTCTTTTGCCTCGTAATTATGGTCGTTTTCTGGGGCGGGGCAGTCAACGGAGCGTTTCTCTTTTCAAAAATTTGAGAGAGATTTTTTACACCAAAGCAAAAACACCAGAGAAAGATTATCCATCGAGAGATCATTAATATCTCCCCCATCGTATCTCTCTCTCTCTGCACTTTGCGCGCTTCTGTTGTTTCCTCCTCTCTGTTGATACACGCAAGAAACACGCGCGCACAGATAATACGCGTTTGGTACATAATAACGCACGCGCGAACATGTTTGCATTCTCGCTGAAGACGGCGTCTTCCTCTGCCTGCACCGCGATGAGTGATGAATGCTTCTCGGGGAGGAGAAGGACGATGAAACGATTTGAATCCATCGTTCCCAGAGCGAAGAAAACGACGAAGAAAAAAGGAGGTTCGGGAGACCGAGGAGGAGGTTCCGGAGGAAGTGGTGGTGGATTCAGCCAAGACTGGGCGAACTACGGCTCGTTCGACGAGTCGTACTTTGAAGACGCGGATACGATGTATAAACCGTCGCAAATGTTCAACACGACCAAGGCGAAGAGGAAAAGCGGCGCGCAAAACGTGCTGGAGATTTTGGCGGAGGAGAGGAAACAGAGAAGGGCGCAGAATTACGTGAAATACGAGGAGGAGAACTGGGAGGAAGAGGAAGAGGAGGAGTATTGGGAGGACGAGGAGGAGGAGGAAGTCGAGGAAGAGTACGTGAACGCGAGCGCTCCGGCGGCGTCGGCGCAATCGACGATGGGAAGCGTAGAGAGTAAGCCGAAACCAACGAAACCGAATAACCCACCGGCGAGACGAGCACCACCGCCTCCGCCGGCGCCGAAAGTACAATCTACGCCGAAACCGAAACCGAAACCGAAACCGAAACCAGTGAAGAACGAAACGCCAGAGGAGGCGAAGGCAAAGGCGACGAAAACGCTCGCCAAGTGGGGGTTTCAGGAAGAGGATATCGCCGAGGCGATGAAGAACGCGTCCGACGGGTCGACTGCGAAGCAAATGCAGATTCAAGTTCTCGATTACTTATTGGAGACGGCACCGTTGGAGAATATCCCGCAAGAATATCTCATGGACGCGAAGCAAAAAAGAATGTAAAATATAGATGAGAACGAGAGAGAGAGAGAGAGAGAGAGTAAAAAGAGTAAGAGCAGAAAGTAATATAATACAAATTGTAATGTAAAACAACCAAAGATATTAACGCTATATGATCATGATAATGTTTCCACAACTAGAACTTCTGAAACCATATTGAGGTTGCTAAACACGCGTACGCGCACAACAACATGGCGCCTTTTAACCAATTCGACGTGCCGTCTACGACGTTTGCGTTGACGACTAAAACGACGACTAATAAGCTCGCGGATTCAAATAAACCAAAATCTAAGTTCATCGGGACAGAGATCATCCATCCGATCAAAACGGTGACTGGAATGACGAGTAAAGCAAACTGCGTGGAACTTCCGATTGCAACGCCGATGGAAATGTCCATCTTGTTCTTTCTCGCAAACATCACCGCCGCGGTGATTTCAGCCGCACAACCAACCAATGGTAACACGATCGTTGCAATGAACGCCATGGGTACACCCCATTGATGCGCGGCGCCGTCGATGGAACCCACGAGCACGTCGGAAAGTGAAGCAATAAACCCAGTGATCACCGCTAACCAAATCATCGCGGAAACTTTCGTCAACGAATCGTCTTTGTGCTCGTAAGCCATCTCGTCCCCGCGTTCGAAACCAAACAAGATGTTCTTATCATCTTCTCGAGCACCTTTCCCTGAAAGCGTTTCTGTGAGTTTCTTGTTCAATTGCGAGAGTTTACGTTGCATGGAATTGACTCGAGTTTGGGTGCTGACTTGCGTCAACACGGACCCCCATTTCAGCATGTTCAATTCTTTCTTCTGCGCGATGTCTTTCACCGCGGATTGCCAACGTAATTTTGCAAGTTTCGAACCACCGCCTGCGTTGGTAATATCTAATGCACCACTATTTTTCACCGCGTTTTCTGGAATTGGAGACACCGGAGGCTGTGGCACCGCTGAACCTCTTCCACTCTCTTCGTCGTCTTCTCTTTCCGCTTTTCGTGCTAGTATCGGCTTCGGATTGCTACTCGACGATGCCATGTTCTTTAAAGTCGCTCGTAAATTCTCCATCGAACTCGTTTTCATCTTGAACATAGACTCTGTCGAGCCGGTCCTTCTCACCGCTTTTATTTTCTTCTCCTCTTTTGCTTTCCTCTCGTGATCCTCTTCTCCTCCGTCCTCGTTTTTATTCTCGCTCACGAACATGTGCTTATGCGTCTTCAACTGAAACACCAAAAACGCCATGTACCCAGCCAACAAGAACACGCTCGATACTCTCGACACTCTCAATATGTCCCTCTCTTTCTCCTCTTCAGTCGTCCCACTCATCGACGTCTCGCTCATCACGCTCGGTAGCGTCAAGCTCAATACGCTCAACAACAACAAACCGGCATTCAACTGCGCGCCTTTCCTGTTGTGCGTCTGCTCGCTATATTTCAATCCTCCAAAAAAGAAACTCGCGCCCAACACGAGCAGCGTGTTCGTCAATATCGACCCAAGTAAACTCAGTTTCACTAACCGCGTATCTCCATTCCTCAACGCCATTAAAGAGACGATCAGTTCTGTCACGTTCCCGAACGTCGCGTTCAATAATCCGCCCAACGTTTCGTTCGTATGCGCGGCGACTTCTTCCGTCACGAACCCAAGACGTTCGGCTAAAGGAACGATCGCCAACACCGAGAAGAAGAAGATCGGTCCGGGAGACATATTCTTTCCCGCGTGGCCTAACGCCAGCGCAATTGGAACGAACAAAAGCAAAATGCAAATCTTCGTCGAGAACAAAACGACTTTCACGCTTCTGGCGAATTCGATGCCAACTTTTACGCCGGATTGCGCGTACGCTTTCGGACTTCGCGGGGATCGTAAACTCGACTCGTCTTCCTCCATTTCGTCCTCTCCGTTCTCTCCTCTTCTTCGCTCTCTTTTTCCACCGCTGCTGCTGTTCGCGCTCAACAACTGCTCGGAGGATTCGTTCAAAGCGTGTTCCACATTTGTGTTCGTCTCGGAGACGTTTTGGTGCTCAATTTCCCGTTGAGGAACGACGACGACGATGGTGTCCTCCTCCTTGGTGGACGACGACGAGTGCGTGGGAATCTCCAAAGGTTGGATTTTCGAGGATCGTTGGTTCCCTCCTTCTCGCGCCACGGGGGTTCCGCCGCGACTGGCCGCGACGATGGTTTCCTCCATGTGTAGAGTTTGTGAAGAGAGTCTGACGACTGAGTAGGGGAGTTTGTGTGAAGTAATAGTAAACCTATTAAAGCGCAAACAACGCGATGACATCTCTCTAAACTACTCTCTATTTTAAAAGCTAAATAAGCTACTACACGCGCGCATTACTCTTCTACGATCATCGGCTCTTCTTTACCACCGAGGTTTTCGCAGATGATTTTCCTTCTTTGACTTTTACCGTTTGCGTCTCCACGTTGGTGACTTCGTGCGCTTTCTCATCCGCCGGTTTCCATAAATACGCGCTTTCGGCGATGAAGGAACAATCGACCAAAGGTCGATTGTTCCGTCTCGCCTGGTTTATTTTCGACGTCGGGAGGACTAAACCGGTTGCCTTGTTTCTTTTACCGTGCTCGCCGACGATGACGTGCGTCGTGCGGTCGTCTTTGACTATAGATTCGGTTCTTTTGGCGATATCTGCGTTATCGATGAAGGTTTCTTGGACCGTGGCGCCTAAATTTTTCGCCTCTTTCCAAATCTGGGAATCTTTCGGGACTTCGTGGATTTTGAACACGTTCGTAAAGCAGATGAAGCAGTTTCGCAAGATACTTTTGCGCTCGAGCGATAACAATTCAGACACGCACGGCCAATACTGTCCGTCCGCGCTGCCTCCGTTTTGTAAAAAATGTGGCACCGCTTCTCGAAACATCATTCGATGAACATTTCTCAATCGAGGTAAAATGTTATCGACCAAATAGGAATCGTTCTTCTCGGATTCGTCCGTCATGTTATAGAAATGCGACAGTTTCAATTCTTCCAACGACTCTGGAAAGTAATAATACGGTTTCACTTGCATCACCGCGCACTCACCGTCCCACATCTCCGGTTTATCTTCTACTACGATCGTCACCGATTCCGCGCCTTCCAAAGCGTCGTTTACGATTTTTGTTCGAACGTCCACCCATTGGTTCACCTCGCTGTTCCATTGCTTCATCCCTTTGATTCTATTCACGTCTCGATTAAAATACTTCCCGAGCGGATCTAAAACTTGGTTCGCGATCGCCTCCGCGTACGCCTGACTCCCCGCCGTCACGATGTACAGCTCGTACATCCCCGAAAGTTCGCTCAAAAACCGCCTCGCTTGCGGGCGGATTTTCGTAAAGTATTGGTCGTTGACGTAAAAGAACTTATCCGGGCTCGATTCTAAACGAGATTCAATTTTCTTCTGCGCCTGTTTTATAATCTTCATCTCTTCCTCGCTCGTATTGCTCTCGCCCGGGTTTGGAAAGAGAAACTTCGTCTTCTCGACCGAGTGCAAGAGGGTGGAGTCCAAATCTAAAACTAGAGGCAATTTGCCTCTTTGCAAAACGTCTCGAATAACCTCTCGATTGTTCACCGGAGACTCTTTAATCACGTGCGCCTTCGGTATCATTTTCATCTCATCATCTTCGACGAGTTTTGGCTGCACATCGACCAGTGTTCTCGATGGTGGTTTCATCGCGTCGTCGTCGTTTACTTTCTGTTGTTTCGTTGCGCTTTTGGGGAAATCTTCTTCGTCTTCTCCCTCAGTTGTTGTTAAAGGTTCCCGCGAGTCGTCGCGACTGCGCGCGCGATAGATGACGCGTTGCGCCGGGCGCTTGAACGTTGTCGGCATTAAAGTTCTGACGAGTACGCAAAGGATCTTTCACTCCCTTTTTTGCGAGTAAACCCGCGCGTGTTTGTGTGTATATCTCGAAAAGTTGTTTTGACGATTTTAAAAAGTTTGTTGGTTTTGCAAAAGAGGAGAACAGAAGTCAAAATAAAATGCCTACGAAACGCGAATGAATGTGTTTTACATTGTGCTGCTCTATGTATGTCTTCTAATGCTATAACACACGCTTTTATGAAGAGTATCAAGTAGTTTCTGCTTCTTTCTACACTCGGCAGATGTAGTTGTTACTTTTCGCGTTATACCGAACCCACCTTTGTACGCTCTTATCGCTCGCGCCGCCGGTTTCCGCGGTGGAGACTCTCAAATATCGAACGTTCATGCCGCTCAAGTTTAAGCTTGGGATGGAGAACTGGGCACTGATTGGACCGATTTCCCGCCGCGTTTCAAACCCTACTTTACGCTGGTTGAGACTCGCGTGGACGAGTAAACTGGTTTGCGTTTGACCTTTGAGGGATTTGTGTTGCCAGGTGACACATCTTCGAGTTTGGTCGTACATCGCGTGGTGGGTTCTTTGTTGTTGTTGTTGATTTTCCGACGTCGCGCGTTCGTTGCTCTCGGTTTGGCCACCACCGATGGCTTCGTTTTGGTCGTACGTGAAAGTGGCGTTTTGTGTGGCCTTGGGGAGCGGGAAGGAAAATTCCGTCGCCGAGGAGCGCACGTCGCTTCGCCAATCGCAATAGACGATGATTTCAATCTTAATTTGAAACGGTGTCGAGTCGTCAATGATGCACTGCACCTTGAACGGGGGCGTGAAATCGCTCGCAGACATGCGATAATTCATCAAGTTGAACTCCCCTCGAGGTGGTTGTAACAACGAAACCGTTCTATTTTCGTCCCAAGAGGATAAATCGCACGTCTCGTGGAAGTTACAGTCGTCGATGTTTGTGCCGAAACCGCTGCTCGTCGCGCGACGATTCGCACGTTCGCGACCGCCGATTTCTAAATCTTCCGGCATAGCCACGCGCACTCTGGTATCCTTTGCCGCTCGTAAAAAGTTACGCACTTTGACGCACCCATCGATATCCGCGTTGACTAATTCCCCGTCGCGACCGTAAACGACGTTGAGTTTATCGATCACGTCTACGAAAATAGCCTCGCCCGCGCCGTCGTCGGCGACGGAGACGTTCGTCGCAGAACCCGGAACTGTAGACGAGGACACTCTAACATCCCTGCCACTGTCTCTGTTGCTTTGACCACCACCGCTATTGCTACCACCTTTCGCTAAAACGTCGTCTACTTTGGACATTAAGTTCTTGGAAATTTTCGAGGACAAGATTTTATCAAACGCTCCGGCTGCTTTCTTATACGTTTGCGATTTTTGTCCGTCGATTACCGCCGTCTTTGCCGTGCCAATCGCTCTATCAACGCCATCAATTCCAGTCCTCATATCTAAGGTCTTTTGAATCGCGAGACGTCCACTCGTTCCTAAAGCGCCTAACGCGCTCGTACTTTCCGAAACCACCACCGGATCGTTAAAAATGTGCTTCTCCAACGCCGCCGTACTCGTAGACTGCGGAATCCCGTAATCGACCATCTCATCGAGTAATTCGTACGTCAAAATAGCATTTTTCCTCACTGCATCTTCCGACAACGTCCCGCAATAATCCTTGATCACTTTCGCGATTCGATGCAACAGTTCCAAAACAAACGACGGCGAACAGTTCGCTCTCGTCGTCGCGACGACGTACACGCCGTTCGCTTTCACGTGCAAATAATTTACCCCTTGGTCGTTAAACGCCGCCGGCGCGGAGTGATCCATCGTCCCGCCTCCTCCTTCACCAACACCGTTAATCTCGTTCTCGTTCTCTTTCCCGATGATGACACCACCATTACCACCGTCTTCGTTTCTGTTCCTTTCATTCGCTCCCCAGAACTTGACCAAACGAAAGAAAATCTCAGCTTGATTTTCTGGCACATCTTTTCGATACTCGCGCTTGATAATCACGTCTCCTCGAGGCGCGACGATGAATATCGACGAGATGGCGTTCTCGTTGTTGTGCGATTTAGCAGAAGAACGCGTCGTCGTCGATGTCGCCATGGCAGTGGCCCGTGTTTCTTTTTCTAAAAGAGAAGAAGAGAAAAGTTCGTTGTCCCCCAAAAACCAATCCTCCCTGAGGTAAAAAACTGATTCTCTCTTGTTTTGTGCGCGTATAATAAATGATAGCAGGTGGTCAAAATTCAAAGCTGCGTAAAATAAAGCTCGACCACAGCACTCCGACTTTTCACCACCAAAGTTAGATGCGCGTTGCAAAAGCGCGCGCAAACGTAACAGCACAACAATTAGTGGTGTGTGTGTGTGTGTACAGAGAGAAACGCTTCGTGCGAAAAGAAAGAAATGAATCAAAAGAAAAAAAAAATATTTAGGGTGTATGTTGTAGAAAAAAGAACTGCGAAAGGAGCACCACGAATTTTCTTCAAAAATCGTGTGCTTTGGGATAAAAAAACAACCCACGAAACAACAGAAACACACAGAGCATATATAGTAAACATTTAAAAACTGAGTGTTTTATTACTTGCTGCTGCTGCTCGGTGTTGTTATTATTTATGCACTCGCGAAGAACCGGAGGAGAACAAGACGTGAACATCGCGATAAGCTCTTTAGACGTCGGGGAAATACTAAAGAGGGAAGAAGATACGAATACTAATTCGTCACTTTTTTACGATTCGGATTTAATCAAAGACCGGAGTAAAAGAAGAACTTTTGCGTCGTTTTTTTCCCGAGTGTTTACTTCTTCGATGGAGAGTACTAAGAATAACGACGGGGCAAATGGGAATGGAAAAGATTTAAGCGTGGTTGGCGCGTTGACGCTCTCGGTCGTCTCCTCGGTGTCCATCGTCATCGTGAACAAGTATTTAATCTCGACGTTAGAGTTTCAATACGTGACCTTTTTGACGGCGATGCACATGATCGTCACCGCGGTCGCGTTACGGTTCGCGGCGAAGTATAACTTTTTAGAGCCGAAAGAAGTCGAACGACAAGCTTTGTTGAGGTTTTCGTGCATCAACGGGATTTCGATCGCGTTTTTGAACTTGAGTTTGGGCTTTAACTCGGTCGGGTTTTATCAGATGACGAAGCTGGCGATTATTCCGTGCACGGTGATGATGCACACGATTTATTACGGGAAGAAGTATTCGAGCTCTATTAAAGGTGCGCTCGGCATTTTGTTACTCGGTGTGGGGATTGCTACGGTGACGGATATGCAATTGAACGGTCTCGGGACGTTCATGTCCGTCTGCGCGGTTATCACGACGTGCGTGTCCCAAATTTGGACAAACCATTACACGAAACAATTCCAAGTGAGCAGCACGCAGCTCTTATACGCCGCGTCCCCGTACATGGCAGCTATTTTAGCGACCATAGCGTTGCCATTGGACGCGCAATTAGTCGGTGGAACCCCGTTCGATGTCACGTGGTCCGTCCCCGTTCTCTTCTGGGCGGCGTTATCGTGCGGCATCGCCGTCTCGGTCAACTTCTCCACCTTTTTAGTCATTGGAAAATGCGACGCGGTCACCTACCAAGTCTTGGGCCATTTAAAAACCATGCTCGTCCTTGGTTTCGGTTTCACCGTCATCGGTAATCCAGCGACCGGGCGAAACTTGATGGGCATCGCCGTCGCGTTAGTCGGCATGGTCGTGTACGCCCAAGTCGAATCGAGAGAAAAAGCCGCCGCCGCGGCGAACGGTAGCCAGAAGGAAGGGAAGGAATTAGCCGGTCCGGGCGCGCCAATCGCCATAGGTGGATTGAGAGGAGGAGGAGGATCCACGAACGTGTAATTTTACTATTGATGATGATTTTGATGTGCGTAGAAAATTTATTTATTTACTCTCTCTCTCTCTCTCCTCCCTCTGTTTTACGCCTCTTTCTCCTCCTTTTTTTCGGGGTTTATCCACTTTTAACCCAAACAACTTTCCCCACTTGCACTTCCTCACACCACATCACGCGCACGCTCTCGCTCTGGCATTGAAATCAATCAGACGTCTTTCGTCGGTGCGTAATACTACAGTTGTTGCTTTTGAGACGCACTCATCGTCGTTTGGCATCATCTGAACACAGAAGGAGGTTTTAAGACCGAGGTCATTTTTCCAATTACGACGGCTAAAAAAGCCACGTATTCGTGGTAAACCTTAACGCTGCTTTTAAGCGCTACACGACTGAGTCGTATTAAAAGCTCCGCTCGAACGAGAGTGAGAGACAGAACCGCTGCGCGTAAAGAAGAGTGCGCAAAAATCGCTGCGTCAGATATAAACGCATAAAAGATGGACGCACAAAAATCACAACAAACACAAACCTCGAAAGGCGTCGACCCGAAACAAGTCCCAGTCATCGTCATGTATTCCGTCGGCAAAGCGGAGGAGATGATACGCAACAGCGAGTACGAGAAAGCGAAGAAGATGATGGAAAGCACGGATCAGTTGTGCGAACGATACGGCGCGCCACCACCGGTGCACGGGTTAGCGTTGAGGATATTAGCGGACGCGTACGAGCAAAGCGCGAGGACGGAAGGGACTTCAGATACGGATAAAAAACAAGGCATCGAATGCGCGAAAAATTGTTTACGAAAAGGTTTAGATTTGTGCGCGCCACATTTTGGCGCCAAAGGGTTACCGAAGTCGTTGGAGAGAGATTTGAACGGCAGAGCCGGGGATTTACACGCCGCGCTCGCGGAGTTGCATAGAAACGAGGGTGAATACATCGACGCGTTGAAAAATTTCAGAGAGGCGGTGAAGAAATTTTCCAAGTTGGAGTCGAAAGATTTACAAGCCGCGAGCGCGAATAGGTTGGCGTTTACGTTCATGAACATGAACGAATGGGCAGACGCGTTGAAAGAGTTGAAAGTGGCGGAGGAGTTAGAGCAGAGTTTAGATTCTACGAGCGAAATTTTAAGCACGACGTATAATTTTAAAGGGCAGTGTTTAGCGAAGATTGGCGGGAAAGAGGAAGAGGCGAAGAAGGCGTTCGCGGAGGCGTTGAAACACGCGCTCTTGTGTGGAAACGAACCAGTAAAAGAGGAAGCGAGCAAGTATTTAGAAGAGCACGGAAGTGCGCAAGAGCAAATGGCGCCAGATGCGTACATTTGATCAGAAGAGATAACATCATACACACGTAATAGAAAGAGAGAGAGAGAGAGAGAGTGAGAGAGAAGAAAAATACGCGACGGAAAAAACAAAACATTAAAATACACACGCTCGCCGCTCGCCGTGCTTCAGAGTTAAGAGAGAGAGAGAGAGTATATACCACGAACATTAGCCGACATATAATCAATATTATTAAAAGACACGTACTGTACCGCTTGATAAAGACACGCGTAGACCTTTATTTTTGTGTTTTTCATCAGTTTTTGATGAGTCGAAGATATTTTAAAAAGACACCTCAAAAACTTTTCTTGGGATCTCCCCGGTCGGTCGGGTCGGGTCGGTCGATCTCTGGACGCAAGAAGAACCATCATCATGAGCAAAGAAGCTATTCTGGAAAAACCGACGAATTCGTCCGGGGACGATTTCGACGACGGCGCGCTCGCGACGTCCTCGTCCTCGTCCTCTACTCCCGAGAAAAACTTCGACACATTTCCCGAAGAAAAAGAAGAAGAAAAGGAGGAGGAGGAGGAGGAGGAGACGACGGCACACACGGCTCCACCGAACGCGGTTAAATCGATGAACAAAGATGACGACGATGATGTGGACGATTTGCCGCGCTTCAATTTCCGACGAGTGTTGACGCACAAAGAATCGCACAGATTGGCCAAAGGCATCAAGAGTTCCTCGGCTTTGCCAAAAAGTGGTTGTTACGTGCACTATTGCGTGTATTGCGGCGGCGAGAGAGGATGCCCGATTGGAATGAGTTACAATAAATTCACTCGCGAAATCATGTGCTGGAGTTTGAACACGTATCCGTTCGGGTGTTGTTCGCTACCGATGCAGCGCGATTGGAAGGAGTACGTGTCGATTAAGAACGATATCAAAGTTGTGGTCATCGATAAGGAGACGAACACGTTGGCGTGCTTTAGCGGCGTGCAGTGCTGTTATTGCCAGCCTCTTTTTGACTCTTGACGATGACGAGTGTATTGATCCGCGCGAAGTTTTGTAGGTATTGAGTTTAGTAGATTAAGTTTTGTATTGTGAAGAAGACTTTGTACACGACTGTATTTTATGCGTTGAAAAATGGAACGTCTCTCGATTGGCTGCTGGTTTCTTCTTTCTTTCCGTCGCGAAGATTTTGCGGCATTGTGTATTTTCCCCATCACTTCCCGCCGCCGCTCTTCCAACACTCGATGCAAAGCGCGGGTGGATAATCCAAAAACTCTTGGTAAAACTCCTTCTTGTCGTTCGAATCCGCGTCTTCCAAGTGCGAGAACGGCGAGATGGCAAAGTTTTTCCCGAAACCTTCGCTCTTCGGATCGAGCTCGAAAGGATGAAACTTGATTTTCTCAAACCCGGCTTTCTCTAAGCTTTCTTTGTACGCGCATCGAGGTAAGTAGTAGTTAACAATAACCAATGGTCCTTTGCTTGTTTTAATCGACCATGTAAAAGGGTCGCCTTCTTGCGGTGTTTCACTCGGGACGGTGACCGTAAATCCGTACTTTGCGTATCGGGATAAAACGTTCGTTTGCGTCTCCCCGGGAAGTACCGTTGTTGGCGTCCCTTCCGAGTCGAATGCCATCTGCGGATTTGTGATGATGGTCAAAAACCTCCCGCCAGGTTTTACGTAATTAGCAACCGCTTTACACATCTCATTCAACTCGGCCACGGATTTGCAATACACCAACAACCAGGCGGCGGTGGCGAGATCGAAGCGTTCCTCGTCCTTCGCTCCAGCTTCCTCTTTCACGTCTTGGACGATATATTTTACCCCGATCGGTTTGTTCTTTTCCTTCTCTTTTGCCATCGCAATCATCTCTTCCGCAATATCCACGCCAACGACTCTAGTCGCTCTAGGAAACGCGTTCCTCAACGACCTCGTGTAGTGCCCTTCGCCGCACGCCAAATCGACAATCGTATTCACGCCAATCAGCGATCCATCTTTCCCACCTTTCGCGAGATTCATGAACGTGTACGACTCGAGAAGAGAACGCCACTCGTGCGTCTTCGCTTCCGCGTATTTTTTCGCCATCCCGTCTCCGTCGTAATCCGTTCTGTCCCCTCCTTCTCCTCCTTCACCTTCTCCGATATCTTTCAACGCGAATTCGGTCAACTTTAAATCCGTCGCCAACCGTTCCGTGACCGCCTCGATGTTCAAAACCTCGCCTTCTTCGTTCAACTCCACCTTCGGATCTTCCTCGTCCGAGTCTCTCGGTTTCGGTATGACCGAGCGCAAGTGCTTTTCCGCTATTGTTGTCATTTTCTGTTATCCCAAGAGATATGAAAGAAAAAAAGAGCGAGCAAGATACGAAAGGAAACAGACACACAGACACACACAGACACACAGACACACAGACACACGCACAGAGAGAAAAAAACGCGATCTCGTTTCTCTCCCTCTCTCTCAAGTTCACTCCGTCGCGTTATTCCACCACTTTATGTGATGAGTATTTCGTTTGATATAAAAATCAAATGTTTTTTTTTTCAATTGAGAAAAAAAAGCCGTTCACCTCGTTAATAAAATTCGTCTCAAAAGCCGCATTTTACCCGAACACAAAACGATGCCGACAAACGCAGCCAGAGGAGGAGGATCATCGGGTGGTGGTAATGGTGGTGGTGGTGGGAGACGAACCAAACACCACCCGAAGTCTCCAACCGATCAAGTGCGCGTCGATCGAGAAGATATTTTGTTCGGGAACGGGACGGACACGGACAAGGGTAATTATGCGCATAACGGTCGCAACGACGACGACGAGAACAAGACGAACAACAAAGAATTATTCGACAGAAATGGCTTTGAGAATGCAAAGATGGGAGATGATTCTATTGAGCGCAGAAAAGAGTACTATCGATGGTGGATGAACGACAACGTGAACGGCGTGGGATGTTCGCCGTTGACGCTGATTTTGTTAACGATTGGGTTCGACGTGGTGATTGAAATCACGCGGAAAACGTTAGCGGAGAACCCGGAGGAGGTGAAAGTGTTGCTCTTCTTTTACGAACGGATGATGAATTCAATCAAGAACTTTTTTGGGTTCAACAATGGGAGCGCAGGGCTGGATTTTTCGTCGGCGGCGGGTGGGTTGAGTTTGGTGTGCGATTCGAGCGCGCTGACCGCCATCGTCATTTTTAGCACGTGTATTCTCATCGGGTTGAACGACGTGACGTGGACATCGAATTCACCGAGGAGAAATCTGAGCGCGACGGTGACGTATATCGCGTGCGTGGCGTTTTATGCGCATTTGATTATGTATTACGGGGAGGATGTGTTGATGAACGGCGCGGATGGGAGTTTGGTGAGCATATTGAGACATTTGGAGTGGATGTTTACGACACCGATTTTGATCGTTTTGGCGTATCAACTGCAAGCAGTTTCGTTCCCGGAGAACGGGCAGAAAAGGAAAGCGATGTATTTGTCGGTCGTTTTAGACGAGTTCATGTTAATGTTTGGCATTTTGTGTCACTTTGTCAGCGGGAACATGTGGTGGTTGAGTTTGTCCCTGGCGATTTTGTGTTTTATCTTCGTCATGTATAATATGGGGTATTTGTTTTACGAGTTAACGACGAAGTTAGAACACGAGGACGATCGATTGAGATTTTTTATGCTAGGAGTTGTGCAGTCGATATGCTGGAGCTCTTTCCCTGCGGTGTTTTTAGCGAAAGAGTTTAATTTCATCTCCGCTCAGAGCGAACACGAGTGGTATTTAATCGCAGACGTGTGCACAAAATCGGCATATTCGTATCTGTTGTGTCAAGGGAACATTCGAGTGATTGATGGTAAAGCAAAGGACGAGTTAGAGGAGTTGCAATTGTTGACGGAGTTTCAGAGAGATTTTTTCTACAACATAACGCACGAATTGAGAATGCCGTTGAACTCAGTCATCGGGTTCAACACTTTGGCCGTGGAAAACGGGAGCATGGACAATTTTAGCGGCGAATTAATTAAAAATTCATTGACGTCTGCGGAAGCTTTGTTAGGCTTGATTAACCAAGTGTTGGACTACGCCAAATTTAATCGAAAGACGAAAGCGAATAAAAGCGCGAAGCACGGTTTGGATTTGTCCGAAGATTCGTTCACGTTGGAACATTTGCTTTCGCAAACCATGGACATCTCGCAACAAGGATCGACTAGTTTTAAACGGAACGTGGATATATTTTTTGAAGTTAATCCACCTGATTTGTTCTGCGAAAACATCGTCGGCGACTACTTTCGCATTCGCCAGTGCTTGGTGAATATTGTCGACAACGCGATTAAATACTCCGCGACGGAGGAAGAAACCAAACGACGAGGGATCGTAAACATCGTCGTGAACGGCCGAGTCGACACGTCCGAAGTGTACATAGAATTCAACGTCAAAGATAACGGCGTTGGAATTCCTAAGAACAAACAACACACGGTTTTTGTTCCGTTTTCGCAACCGACGAATGATTCAACTACGAGGAAACAAGGTACCGGTTTGGGTTTATCCATCACGCGCGCGATTGTCGAATGCATGGGCGGCACAGTGACGTTCAAATCCATGGAGGGCTTCGGTACGACGTTTACAATCGCTTTATCCTTTAAACGAATGAAAGGCAGCGCGAATGGAAACTCGTTTTCATCCACCTCGGGTGAAGAAGTCACGCACTTGCCGAAGGATTTACTGTACGTGGTGTGCGAAAACAGCGGCCCGCGCCGTAGCTTTTTGTTAAACTTATTGGAGTGCTACGGGATTGAAGATAAGAACGTGTTGACGTTAGACGTTAGTCCGTTCTACGCGCCACAAGGACGGATTCAAAGTACGCTCGAGGAACTCATCGCGATTGAAAAAGACTCGACGATTAAACCGGTGGTATTTACCTACACGGAAACGTTGATGGAAAATATCGCCGATTTCGTCGACATGGACCATTCCATGTGCATATTCGGCTCGCCCGCGCAGTTGATCGATATCAACAAAGGCCGGTTTGAACACGGAGAAAGTAACGACTTGAACCGTAGAGGAAGACCCCGTGCCTCTATTTCCGAAAAGGATGTAGAAAACTTTTTAAAATCTGCGAAACGACGCGAAACGTGCATGACGCCGGTGCGACCGGGTGAATTTTTCAAAGTCGTGAGACGTTTGTGTGGGTTATTCGCAGACGACGGCACAGATTCCAGAATCAACTACGGTATGGCGGCCCGACCGGAAACTCCAGAACTAGGTGGGGATGGGAGTCGCGGTGGAAGCGCGAGACAAAGCTTTGAAGCTGCCTCGTCTGGGCAGTTTCGAAACGTCTCCTCAAAACTCATCGGCGTCGAAGGAGACGCTACCGCGAATTCCACGAAAGCAATGGGCGATGGCGGCGCTGGTATAGACGATAAACCCAACGCTGCCATTTCCGCCGCGGGATTGAAAATTCCCGAGCAAAAACGAAAAGTTCCTCCCAAAGACTCTCTGAAACACGAAGCCGATTGGGATTTGGACATTTCGTCCATGCGCGTTTTGCTGGTCGAAGATAACTTGATGAACCAAAAAGTCGCCACGGTTTCCATGGCGGCGTGTAATGTTACTACACACATCGCGGACAACGGCAAGATTGCCTGCGACGCGTACAAACAAATTTTAACTGGAGATATTCCACCGTACGACGTTATCTTTATGGACCAAATGATGCCTATAATGAACGGGACCGAAGCGACCGTGTGCATTCGTGAGATGGAAAGCGAAGCCAGAAAACAATTTGAAAACGGCGAGTTGGCTAAAGAGCCACCCGCGAGCGCTTTGATTGTCGGTTTGAGCGCGAATGTTGGCCCAGAACACGTCAGCGCGATTCAAAAAGCAGGAATGGACGGAACCTTGTCCAAACCGTTTTACCCGAGCACGTTGCGAGGATTGTTGCGAGACGTGTATCTGGGTAGATACATGGGATTCCGCGAAGCCGACAGCGGATACGTGAAGAACGCGCAGGCGAAACCAGGCAATTAAAAATGGACTAGCCTACTGTACCATATTCTTTTCTAAAAAAGCTACCTAATATTTTACCTTTATTCAACTATACTCTATAAGCGATTCGTACTTCGCACACGCTTCCTTCAAAACTTTTACGTCCTCGCGCATTCTGATCATAACTTCCTTACACCCATTACCATTCGTTGTTGTTGCTGTTATTGTTCTTTCTGGATCTATTCCGTTCTTGTCGTCGCCTCCTTGAACATCCATCCCTCCTAAACCTAACAACTCTTCCCACGCGCATTTCGGCTTGACTCTCACGCCGCACATCTCTTCGGCCAAAGCAGCCGCCGCCACCGCGATTCTTTTCACCTCCCATTCGCTCACCTCCTTCTCTCCATCGTCCACGTCGGAATTATCTCCAAATAAAACAGCCTCCAAAATCACACTCACGCTCTCCGCCAACGCCACCTCCACTTTCGTCGCCGCCTTCGCTTCCTCCCCGAACCGTCTTTTCACGAGCGCTAAAGCGTACTTGTGCGGCTGCGGCGTTCGATGCAACTGAAACCCGAGCGCGCGTAAAACGTCCCTCTCCAACTCTAAAACCACATCCTTCCTCTCGTAATAGCTCTCCCCGACAACGATGACTTCGTTCTCGTTCGATTCGTTCTCGCTACCTCCCTTTTTCTCTTCTTCTTTAACTTCTTCTTCCCCCGCTTCTTTTTGCAACCGCAAACGACATCTCCGAACGACGTTACACACGTCCGAAACTCGCCTCGCGGTATCCTCCACTTTCGAGGCTAAATATAAACACGTCGTGACGATGCACTCGAGCTCAAACCATGGCGAATGCTTCACATTTTGTCCTCCTCCTCCCCGTCGTCGTCGTTGTGATTGCGATTGTAATTGGTGTCGTCCATTTTGTTGTTGTTTGAGAAACGCGCGGTAAAAATAAACGCCCGAGCAAGCGCTGGCGATTGGAAACTCCAAAACCGATGCCGCGTCTCGGAGTAACGCGAGCGCGAAAGAGAGAGACGGTTTCGAGTTCGACGGAAACGAGGAGGAGGAGGAAGAGCGAGAGGGAGAGGAAGGGGGCATTTTACCTAATTTTGTGTCGCTTTTCTCTCTTGCAAAAAATATGTTTTTAAATATGTACAACGCAGATCATCGATTACATGGTTTTTCTCTCAAAGGGAGAACCACTGACAAACGCGGGATGATCTTTCGGCAACGCGTCGATGTTATACAACGGTCCGACCAACGTGCGCTCTCGGACGTCTTTCATGCCGTTTTCGCTTTGGATGTCGTGGAAAGCTTGTCTCTTCTCCGCGCTCGGAAAACCGATTAAAATGGTGAGCTGAATGTCGTCCGCGTCTTCTTGAAGAAACCCTTCGCGTTGTTCCGGGGTGAACGGGCCAGCTTTGATTATGCAACCACTGGTTTGAGCGACGATATCTTTGATTTTCGATCCGTAGTTGGTTTGGAAGTCTTCCTTGGCTTCGGCGCTCGCGAATTTTTTGTTCGCCACGACGTAGTGCGTCAACGCATCGTAATCGACATCTTCCCCGGCCATAGAGTAGTAGGAAGTCACTTGACCGTCCAACAACCCGTGTCGCATCTCTGCTAAACCAGAGACTTTATAATCGTCAAACCATCCGTCGAAAGAGGCTTTGTTCGGAAAGCTATAGAGTGCCGCCACGTCGTGCGCCTTCTGCTCTCCGTAGACATCCGCTAACGGTTGGATCGAAGCGTATCCCGTCTTATGCTTCGCGGCGATTGGTACCGCCTTCGGGACGTAGTTTTTAAAGTCGCCTTCGAATCCGCCGCTATCCGGTTTGAATTTGCCCAAGTACTGTTTTGTTTTGTTTTGTTTTTTGGAGAGAGTGAGAGAGTAAGAGAGTAAGCGAGAGAGTATTAAAAGAGAGAGAGGTTCGTTAAAAGTTCCTCCATCTCACAAAACCGAGTTGAAGAGTTCTCTCTCCCTTTGGAAAAGAAAGCGCTTCTTTCTGAAAAAAAAGCAGCGAAACAACGCCGAGGATGATAAAACCTTTAAGATCTCGCCTCCTCTTTCGACGCGAATTCGACGACGAGAGCACATCCATCACGGGTACCGCATTTCCCGCGCACGTTAAAGGGAGGACAAAAAGATATTCCAAAATTGTGATCCGAACCAAAGAAGAACACAACACACAAAACCCGGGCGAGAGAGAAAATAAAGCGATGATCAAAAAAGAACAAATCTTCAAAAACGACTATATCATCGAAAGAATGCATTCATTGCAGCGCACCAATAAGAAAGCTCTCGTCGCGTTTGCCGTCGGAACCGCTGCCATTTTATAATTTACTCGTACACACGATGTAATTAATATGACGTGAATGGATTGCCTCTTTTGGGCTCTTTTTGAGCACTTTAGACACCCTAAATTGGAAGCAAAAGTTCAACACCCATGTATCACATTTTGTGCGCACCACACATATATCCTAACGCATTACTTTTCGGCGCTGAACACGCAAACAACAACAACATGTCGTCGTCGTCGTTTCAAAAATCGTCGTCGAGACGACGCGCTCAGAGGAACTACGTGGACTCGAAAGTAGACATCGGGACGAAAGGAATAAGATTTACTCGCTTGGACGAATTCATCGTTCGCGCGTTGCGATTGAAATCCGAGAGACTTTTCGTGTTCAAGAAGAACAACAAAACGCGGAAGGATGGAGGTCTGAAGAAAGTCTTAAGCGCATCCGATTTGGTCGTCATAGGCGTAGGTGGTATCGTCGGCGCCGGAGTTTTCGTCTTAACCGGAACCGCGGCGAAAGAAAACGCAGGACCGGCGTTGATTGTGAGTTACCTGATCGCGATGTGTGCGTCCGTGTTCACGGCGTTGTGCTACAGCGAGTTCGCGACGTGCGCGCCGACGAGCGGGAGCGCGTATAATTTCATCTCGATTACGTTCGGGGAAGTGTTCGCGTATATTACGGGGTGGAATTTAGCGATAGAATTGACCGTGGGTGGGGCGGCAGTCGCGAGAGGGTTTACGAGTTATCTCGCGACGCTGTTCGGTTTGAAGCCGGACGCGATGCGAGTGAAGATCATCGAACACGCGATTGAACTCGATTTCTGCGCGTTTTTATTGGTATCCGCGATGACGCTCACGATTTTTCGCGGGATGGAGCAAACGAAGAATTTTCAATTCGTGGTGGTTACTTTAGCGATGGCAACGATTGCGTTTGTGATTATTGTCGGGTCCGCGGAAGTCGACGTGGATAATTACACGCCTTTCATTCCTCCGGAGTTTGGATGGCAAGGCGTCATGTCAGCCGCGTCCGTGGTTTTCTTCGCGTTCATCGGGTTTGATACGGTGGCAACCTTAGCGGAGGAAACGAAAAATCCAGGCAAGGATTTACCGATTGGTATTCTAGGCTCTTTAGCGATCAGTGGGATTTTGTATTGCGCGATGGCGGGCGTTATCACGGGCATGGTGTCGTACGAACAAATAGACGTGGACGCACCTTTTTCCGTCGCGTTTACAAAGAACGGCATTCCGTGGGCATCAGTGGTTGTCAGTTGCGGGGCTATCTTTTGTATCGTGACTTCTCTGTTGGGATGTTTAGTTGGACAGCCGAGAGTATACATGGCGATGGCGAGAGACGGATTGATGCCGAAATGCATCGCGAACGTTTCGGAGACGTACGGGACGCCGGTAAACGCGAGCATTTTAACCTGGGCTCTGACGGGCGTTTTGACCTTAGTGTTCGATATCGGTATATTAGCACAAATGGTTTCCATCGGGACGTTGACGATATTCTGCGGAGTCAACCTCGCGCTTTTGGTTCGAAGGTACACGCCGAAAGACGTTCGATTCGACGACATGAACGCGAGATGGCCGGCGCTTTCGCGAGCCTTGTACCTCTTGATCGCATGTCTCTCTTTGTGCTTCTCGGTAACGTACGAACTCGAACTAGTGCTCCAAATCCTCTCCGCCATCGCCGTGTGCTACACCATCCTCTCCTTCCATCTCTACGGCCTCAAAACGTTTCCTCAAACGAACGGCTTTTGCAACGCGCCGAACACTCAGACGCAGTTCACCGCGCCGTTCGTCCCGCTCTTCCCTTCGTTAGGCGTATTAGCCACGTCGCAGTTAATTGTGAGTTTAGGGTCGTTGGCACACGTTCGTTTCGCTCTGTTGTGTTTAATCGCATTGGCGAGTTACGTGGCCATGGATTACGTTCGATGTTGCGAGTATTACGAAATACCATCTGAAGAAGAAGAAGAGAAAGCATGAGAGTTTAGAGCAAAAATAGATAATAAAAAGCGGCATAAAAAAAGTGTATAAAAAAGTAGACAAAATAATGAACAGTAACACCCCCGTGGCGTCGAAACCGAACTACGACTTGCTCACCAACGTGAGACTTCTTTCTTTCTCGCATCGCTTCGTTCTTGTGATGTTGTCGTTCGCGCTTTTAAAAGAATTTAATCCAATTTTTGTCTCTCGTTTCACCCCCAACTAACTGTTTTATTACTCTTATTCTTTACACAGATACGCGCATCAGACGTCATCAACGCAGCCATTTTTTTCGTCTCGTTGACCATTGTAACGTGCTACATCGCAGCGGCGGCAAAAGGAGACACCATATACGACGTACCGATCGTCTCCGATACGTTTACGAAAGATCCTCAAACGTGGATTTCGAGATTTTTTATCAACGTGGTAAGTGAAGGTGTTTTGCGTTTGACCGCCGCGATGGCAAAGTCGTCGATGGATGTTCATTTTCGTCGATGTTTCGCTTTATTATGTTGTATCTTTTGTTGCATCGATTGTTCTTGCTTATTGACCAGACGATATTATTCTTACCACCTTTGTATTGCTACCTACAGGCGGCGGTTTTTCTATTCGGCTTCGCGTTTATTCAAGAGGCGTTCGTGCGAGCGTTCTTCGACACGGATACGAAAACGTGGGAAAGATTCGCGAAGAGAACGCGTCTTGTTGGGGCGATAGCGGCGATAGGTTTAGCCGGAGTAGCGAGCGTACAGAAGAACGAGAATGTATACATACACGGGTTCTGCGCGTTTCAATTCTTGTGCGGAGCTTTGTTGTGGGTGTGCATGTTGACGTATCAGATGTATAAGAATTTCGAGCCGGCGTCGGAGTGTACTCCGGAAGAAGAAGGAGAGGAAGCATCGGGCGGCGTGCATTTTTTGCAATCGAAAGCGTACAGGAAGAAACACTTGTGGGTGAAAAGCATAGCGTGCGCTATAGGCGCATTTTCTATGTTTATGTTTGTGGTGGTTCGCATGCCTCCGAAGGGCGGTTTCGACCGCAATTATAGGATACTGGCTTCCTTCGAATGGATCGCGGTGGTTTCGATATTGACGGCGGTGTGGAGCGTCGGGCAAGATTACGGCGCTGGAATGCGAATATCGGTGACGTGGAAGATAAATGCGAAAACACGGAAAGAGATGAAAGCGTTAGCGGGGACTAATAATACTAATAATAGTAGTAAAAGTATTGATGATGATGATAGTCGGAGTCGCTCGAGCGCAGCCGTCTAAAAATAGATTTTGAAGAGCGCAGACCCAAACAGAGATATATTCGTAAAGAATTCATGACTCGTATGGCACTCATGTCCACAAAGAAGAGAAAACGGATGCACGTGTGCGTTCTCGGAGACGTTGGTGCCGGAAAATCGGCTTTGGTGACGTCGTTTTGCACGAACCGTTCGCCTTCCTCTCGCGGTCACCAGCCTCCTTTTCGGAAACCGGCGAAAACGGTCGCCATGGACTACGCCGCCAAACGAATGGAATTAAACGACAACGACGATGGTAACGATACTGAAAGTGTATCTTTAGAGATTTGCATCACAGACTTTTCTGGAAACGACTGCTATAGAGATGCGCGGTATGCGACGTACGTTGATTCCAGTCGAGACATCGACGCTTTTCTGATTGTAGTCGCGAATAACCGAGGAGGGGACTTGAACAAGTCTTTGCGCTTGGTCCAGTCGAAATGGTTCGAGGAAGTCGCGCGGTACGTGAACTCCGCGAAACGACAAAATCGACGCTCACTTCCACCGTGCGTGTGTCTGTGCGTCCACGACTTTGTCGACGACGACGACGACGACAAAAATAAACTTCAACCCGACGACGCTTTCCTCGAGCGCTCGCTCGATGCGCTCGACGCTTTCGATCGAAGACTGACGACGACCGCGTCGTCGTCCTCAAAGAGTACCACCACCGAAGGTTCCCAAGACTCGAGGAGCCATCTCAGCATCTCACCAGAACTCTCCAGTTTCGTCGCATCTGCGAACGCGAAAACCGGTTGTAACGTCAAATCAATCTTTCAAAGACTCGCGAAGAGAGCGCTCGAGAGACGCGAGAGTTTCCGCGGTTTGGGCGGTTGAAAACCAAAACGTCGTCGCCAGAGTATACGTATACATATATTTCTTAAATCCTAGCATTGAAAGTCAAGATTCCACCAAAACGCGCATCAAAATGCGGGGAAAACTGCTTTCTTTTCAAAGAGAGACACAGAGAGAAGCGTATTCACACATCATCGTCAAAGCTTTACGCCGCGTACGAGACAAAGGAAAATCTGTTGGTCTCCTTATTAGTTTTGAGAAAAATTTTCATTTTTTTCATTTTTTTCATCTTTCTGCTTCATCACAAAAAAGGAGTTTTTTAACCAAAAAATGTTCTCGTTATCCACCTCTCTGGTCCCGTCGGTCGCTCGACCGACGACGACGACGGTTTCTTTGCGCAAGAACACCAACACCAAGGTGCGCTTTGTCTTTTGTGCCCTTCTTACCTTTTCGTTTCTTCTTTCTTTTTTATCTGCGCGTGTCGTGAGTAGACCTGCGCGGGGTCCATCATCGCTCATCAAAACCTCGTCGTCGTCATCAAAACGTCCAATTTTGTGTTGATTTACATATGATATGTTTATGCGCGTGATTCTGATGCGTTTAGTATTCGTCAAACGCCTCAGAAAGAACGACCACAACGAGTAGTATCAGAGACGCGTGCGTGTCTTTTCGAGCATTGTTTTACTGCGCGCACATATCGGCGAGACGGTCGATGATGATGATGATGATGATGACGATGAGATATGACTCGGAATTTTACCCTCACGTTTCCCTAGAGTGAGAGAAAAAAGAACGAGACACTGACTGTTCGAGACTTTAACATTTTTTTAAGCAGGTGAATTCGACCAAAGTTGCACTCAAAACTGCACAATTACAACGACGAAAACAACGAGTAGACAAAAGAGGCGTGCACATCATCGCCATGGCGGGGAAACCGGAAAGAGGCTCGAGACCGTCCGCGGAAGTGATCGCGGCGAACCCGAACGCCGTCGTCGACGGGAAACTTTGGGTGTGTCAAGGGTGCGGGTACGTGTACGACGGCACGAAAGGCCCGTGGGCGGAAGAGAAGAGGTGTCCTGCGTGCGGTGAACGACGATTTGCGTTAAAATCGAGGGATGAAATGGCTGTAGCCATTGGTGGGTTGATTGTGAGCGTTTTGTTGTTTGGTTTGTTGTTTGTGATTGTAAAATTGTAAAGCGTGATGAAAAAGGGATGGAGGAGAGACTTGCCGACGTGGAATTTATTATATAAGCACTTTTGCCGTAAGTTTTTAAATATTCTCTTTTAATACATATTATTTAAAATATCTAATCACTTGGGTCCATCCCCGGGTCCGAAATCTTCCGGTTTCCTCTTCGGCTCTAACGTCCCGTTTTCTTTCATGTTATCGTACATCTCCAACGCGTTCAAAATGGCTTGGTCCATGTTGAAATATTTGTAACTCGCTAATCGCCCGACGAAACACACCCCTTTCTCTTTCTCGGCTAACGCGGCGTATTTTTCGTACAAAGCTCTATTTTCTGGATTCGGTACGGGGTAATAAGGTTCCCCGACGTCCGTGCTGTACTCTTTCGCAATCAAAGTGCCTCTCGGCAAGGGTTGTTCGCTCGGCTGATTCGGCGTGTGTTTGTATTCGACGATGCGAGTAAACGGCACCGACGACGACGGGTAGTTTACAACCATAGCTTCTTGGTAATAACCATCTTCTGGTTCCTCGACGTACGTGTTTTCAAACTCCAGCGATCGATACTCTAACTTTGGCATCCCTAAACTCGCGTAATACGCGTCTATTTGACCCGTGAACACGACCAACTTATGTTTCGGCAACGCGTTCGACTTCTTCAACTCAAAAAAGTCGCAATTCAACCGAATCTGTATATTCTCGTCGCCCAACAACATGTTCTCGAAAATTCTAGTGTATCCTCTTCTCGGCAACGCTTGCCACGGATCGGAAAAGTACCTATCGTCTGTCGTCGTCCGACACGGCAACCTCAACAACACGCTCGCGTCCAACTCCTCCGGGTATTTATCCCACTGCTTCTTCGTGTAATGTTTAAACACGGCTTCGTACAAGAGCGGCCCGACTCTGCTCAGCGCCGCTTCCTCTCCGTTCCTCGGCTGTCCGTCTTCACTTTTCGGCACCACTCGTTGCTCGTCGTACCACTTTTGCATCTCTTCGTCCGTGTTTACGTTGGCGCTAAACAACGCGTTCACCGTCTCTCTCGTCGGCGGTATCGGAACCAATTTCAACTCTTTATTTTCATCTTCCACGCGTCCTTTCACCCTATGATCGAACGGGATCCACTCCGAGAAGTTTTGCACGTACTCCCACACTCTTTCGAAATTCGTGTGGAATAAATGCGCGCCGTATTTCGAGCACCGAATGCCTTCGTCCGAGACGAAGTCGTAGCAGTTCCCTCCTATGTGGTCTCTTTTATCGAGAATCAAAGACGTCATGTTCAACTCTTTCGAGCACCTTTCCGCGATCACAGACCCGCTCAACCCGGCACCCACGATTAACAAATCAAAACCTCCATCTTCCGGAACGATCAGAGATTCGCACTCGCCGCTCGTGATTTCATCCTCCAACTTTAACGGCGCTTCCGTTTTCTCTCCGGATTGGTGCATCACGTCTCGTCCACAAATCCCATCGACTTTGTTCAACTTCGCCCACTCCGGTTCCGCGCGGCCGACGCCGACCGAGCTCGCGAACGGGCCTTTTGGCATGATGAGAGTACTTTCTTCTTCCGTTTGTGTCGCTCGCTGGCAGTGTCTTTCCTCCGTAGTTCTCAGGGAGAAAAGAACCGAGAAAGGCTCAAAGAGCGCTCTGGAAGACTTCTGAAAGAGCAGTGGAATATTATGTTTAGGGTAACAAATGAAACCCTAAGTATGAAAACATTTTCCCGCCAAAAACCCACGGGAACGCTCTCCAATTCATCATCATCACTCTACTACTAATACTACTAATAAGCGTGTAGTAATAATACTAAAATTCGCGCCATGTCAAATAATTCATCCTCGCCAACCTCCCCAATTAATAATAACTCTTTCGCGACGCCCTTGTCGCAATTCGAGCTCGAACGCGAAGCGAGAATCGCGAAAAATGTACAACGGATGAAAGAGATGGGATTGGAAAATCTCATCGGGAAACATTCCAGCATGTTTCCACCGATCGCGACGCCGACGCCGAGAAAGGTACGAGAGAGGACTTCCTCGCATTCGTCTCATCTTTCTGTCTCTTTCTTTTGTTCTTTCTTTCTGTCTCTGTCTCGCTCTTTGCTTTGACTGACGCGTGTGTTATATCTTCTTTAATAATACGAACAACAACAAAATTATACACAGAAGCAAAAGCGGAAAGAGTGTATACCGGAAAGCGAACGCCGACGAACGTCTCGAGTCGTGCGAAAGATCAATTACGCCGAAGATCGGTCCATTTTGTTGGGACAGGAGGAAGAGGACGCGCATCGCAAGAGGAAGGAGCAACAAAATCAGCAGCGGTCGCAAAGAAGCGCGACGAGAGTGTGCAGACGAAGCGTGTATTCCGTCGGAGGTCGCGTGTACGATTCGGAGAAAGGCACGACCTGTCACTGGTGTCGTCAAAAGACGGTGGAAACGCACGTGGAGTGCACCGGGTACGAGTGCCAAAACGAAGCGGCGAGACCGGTGCAGTTTTGCGGGATGTGTTTGAGAAACAGGCACGGGGAGGATATCGATTTGGCCGTCGCGAGTGGGTGCTGGGAGTGCCCGAAATGTCGCAAATCGTGCGGAGACGGGTGCGATAACTGCTGCAACTGCGGACCGTGCAGGAAGAAAGCCGGGTTGGCACCGACGCACCAAGTCATACGAATCGCGCGCGAGAACGGTTTCGATAACGTCCACGATTACTTGGTGTGGGAAAAAGTTGGCGGGACGCCGGAAAGCATCAAAATGAGGAAGAAGAAGTTCGAGTGGGGACAGTGGATTTTCGACGAGACTTTGTGCGCCAAGTGTCCTTCTGAAGAGGCGACGACGATGAAAAAGAGAGTCGTGGAGGTGAACGACGATGCCGCTGTAGACGAGGATTCAAGCGGATCCTCGGACGGCGACGACTGCTTCAAGATTGTTCCGTCTGCGCGAATCTATACTATGAACAACATCATGTTTTAATAAGGAAGTGTCTGTGGATGAATGAGTGAATGAGTGATATATGAGGGAGAGAGAGAGAGAGAGAGAGAGAAAGAGAGAGAGAGAGAGAGAGAGAAAGAGAGAGAAAGAGAGAGAGAGAGAGAGAGAGAGAGAGAGAGAGAGAGAGAGAGATAGAGAGAAAGAGAGAGAGAGAAAGAGAGAGAGAGAAAGAGAG